>Ga0207421_10000371_pt1 | contig 57134 bp, 49 predicted proteins | sample SodLakKL_010_SED_4_FD_187542 | JGI IMG/M metagenome (GOLD analysis project Ga0207421, IMG submission 187542) | Alkaline sediment microbial communities from Lake Tanatar, Kulunda Steppe, Russia - 8KL_010_SED (SPAdes) (version 2) | ecosystem: Environmental > Aquatic > Non-marine Saline and...
ACAGCGCGGTCACGTTGGCGGCGTCGATGCCGCGCTTGCGGTAGGCGCCCCGGGTGTCGAACACGGCCGGCACCTCGTCGGCGAGCGCCTTGAGGTCGAGCACATCGTGGTCGGTGAGCACCACCGCCAGAGCGTGCTCGGCCACGCTGCCGGACCCGTTGACGGGGCGGTAGCCGCGCTGGCGCACCCGCTCGGGGTCCACCAGCGGGTCGAGCACGCCGATGTCGGCGCCGCGGCGCGCGAGCTCGGCCAGCACGTCCCAGGCGGGCGACTCGCGGTCGTCGGTGACGTTGGGCTTGTAGGCCACCCCGACGCCAAGGATCTTGGTGCCCCACACCGGCCGGCCCAGCGTGTTGAGCAGCTCGGCCACGCGGTCGGCGTTGTAGGCGGGCATCCGGGTGTTGATCTGCTCGGCGAGGTCGATGAACCGCGTGGCGAACTTCGCCTCCCGCGCCCGCCAGGCGAGGAACTGCGGATCCAGCGGGATGCAGTGGCCGCCGACGCCCGGTCCCGGGTAGAACGCCTGGAACCCGAACGGCTTGGTGTCTGCGGCGTCGACGACCTCCCAGATGTCGATGTCCAGCTCGTGGGCCAGCTGGGCGAGCTCGTTGATGAGCCCGATGTTCACCGCGCGGTAGGTGTTCTCCAGCAGCTTGGTCATCTCGGCCGCCCGCGCGCTCGAGACGCGGTGGACCGCGGGCACCAGCCGGCTGTAGGCGGCCTCGGCCACATCACTCGACACCTGGCCCGCACCACCCACGACCTTGGGGATCTCGCCGGTCGAGCGCTGGTTGCCGGGGTCGACGCGCTCGGGACTGAACGCGACGAACACGTCGCGGTCCAGCTCGAGCCCGCCACCGGTGACGGCGGGGACGATGAGGTCGTCGGTGGTGCCGGGGTACGTCGTCGACTCCAGGGAGACCAGCTGCCCCGGTCGCACCACCGCGCGCACGGTCGCTGCCGCCGACTCGATGTAGCTCATGTCGGGCTGGCGGTTGCGCCCCAGCGGGCTCGGCACCGCGATGAAGATCGCGTCGACCTCGGCTAGGCGCTGGGGATCGTCGGTCACCTCGAGCCCTCCGGCGAGGGCGTCGACGAGCTCGGCGTGCGACACGTCGCCGATGTGGCTGTGGCCCGCGCCAAGGTGCTCGACCACCAGCCGGGAGACATCGAACCCGACGCAGCGCAGGCCTGCCTGCACCGCGGTGACCGCCAGCGGCAGGCCCACATAGCCGAGGCCGATCACACCGGCGGTCCACTGCCCGTCGCGAAAGCGGGCGGCGGGATCGGTGGGCACGTCAGCCATGAAGCCCTTCCTCCGTCGCAGGCCCAAGAGGTCGTCTCCCCGGGGAGGCCGGCCTCGCGACCCACGCAGTCTAGGTGGTGGCGGTGGGCGCCGGTGCCTGGTCCAGCAGGCGCTCGAGCGCGGCCAGCAGCAGGCGCACGTTGCGCTCGCTGCACGCGTGTCCCATCAGGCCGATCCGCCAGGCGCGCCCGGCGAACGTCCCCAGCCCCGCGCCGACCTCGATGCCGTGCTCGGTCAGCAGGCGGGCGCGCAGGGCGGCCTCGTCGACGTCGTCGGGCAGCGCCACGGTCGTCAGCTGCGGCAGGCGGTGGCCGGGCTCGGCCAGCAGCTCCAGGCCCAGCGCTTCCAGCCCCTCGTGGAGCAGGGCGCCGAGGGTGGCGTGGCGTGCGAGCCTGGCCTCGAGCCCCTCCTCGAGCACCAGGTCGAGTCCGGTCGCCAGCCCGTAGAGCGACGAGATCGGGGCGGTGTGGTGGTAGGTGCGCCCGCCCCGCCCATCGAGGTAGCCAAGCAGCAGCGTGAGGTCGAGGTACCACGACTGCACCGGGGTGGTGCGCTCGCGCACGCGCTGCACCGCCCGCTCGCTGAAGGTGATCGGTGCGAGCCCGGGCGGCACGGACAGGCACTTCTGGGTGCCGCTGTAGGCGACGTCCACACCCCAGTCGTCCACGCGCACATCGACGCCGGCGAGGCTGGTGACGGTGTCCAGCACCAGCAGCGTGTCGGTGTCGGCCACGGCGGTGCCGATCTCGGCCACGGGCTGGTGGACCCCGGTGGAGGTCTCGGCGTGCACCAGGCCGGCCACGCGCGGGCGATGCCGCTCGACCGCGTCGATGAAGGCCGCCGGGTCGATGATCCGGCCCCAGTCGGCCTCCACGGTGTGCACCGTCGCGCCGGCTCGCCGGGCGACCTCGGCCATGCGACCGCCGAACACCCCGTTGACGCCGACCACCACGTCGTCGCCGGGCTCGACGAGGTTGACCAGGGCGGCCTCCATGCCCGCCATCCCGGTGGCCGAGACCGCGAACGTCACCGGGTTCCCAGTGCGGAAGACGGTGCGCAGGCCCGACGCGATCTGCTCGAGCACGGGAGTGAAGTCCGGGTCGAGGTGGCCCAGCAGCGGCTGGGACTGCGCACGCAGGACCGCGGGGTGGACGTCGCTGGGCCCGGGGCCCATCAGGATGCGCTCTGGAGGGAACATGGCGCGCAGCCTACTGCGAGCCCGGAGCCTGCTGTGCGCACGGCAGCCTGCTGCGCGCACGGCAGCCTACGGGGCACATGCGGGCTACCGTGCGCCCCGAGCGCGCGAGCAGGCGACGCATCGTCAGCGGCGCGAGCGAGCCGGCAGGAGCAGGATCATGAGCGTGAAGACCCTCGGCCTCGACGACGCGCTGCACCGCTACGTCGTGGCCCACAGCCGTCCCGACGACGCGGTGCTGGCCAGCGTGGCCGCCGAGACGCGGCGCCGGTGGCCCGAGCGCGTGGGCCTTGCGATCGCACCCGAGCAGGGGGCGTTCATGGAGCTGCTCGCCCGCCTGACGGGGGCGTCGGTGGCCGTGGAGATCGGCACCTTCACCGGATACTCGTCGATCTGCCTGGCCCGCGGCCTGGCCGAGGACGGCCACCTGCACTGCTTCGACGCCAGCGCCGAGTGGACCGCCGTCGCGCGCGAGCACTGGGAGCGCGCCGGCCTCGACCAGCGCATCACCCTGCACCTCGGCGACGCGCACGAGCAGCTGCCCGCGGCGCTGGCGACGCTGGACGCCCCGGTCGACCTCGCCTTCATCGATGCCGACAAGCCCGGCTACCCCGCCTACTATGAGCAGCTGCTGGCGCACCTCGCCCCCGATGGGGTGATCGCGGTGGACAACACCTTGTCCGGTGGCCGCGTCGTCGACCCCGGAGACTCCGACGACGCCCGCGCGATCGCGGCGTTCAACCAGCAGGTCGTCGAGGACCCGCGCGTCGAGGTGGTGCTGCTGCCCGTCGCCGACGGCTTGAGCCTGATCAGCCCGGTCAGCGGCGCTCGCGACCAGCGCTAGCCACCCTGGCGCCCGCCCCCGGGTGCGCTCGCCCGCGACCTCGGCGTCAGTGGCCGCAGCACCCGCTCCGCATCACACCGCCCGTCCCCGCACCACGCACGCTTCCGTCGCCACGCGCGCCACGGGTCGGCCCACGTACGAGGAGCACTCATGGTCTCACCGCCACCCGCCAACGGACACGCCCCCACGCACGGACCACACGGCTCGCTGCGCGTGGCCGTGGGCCAGCCGTCTCTGCCCGTCGGTGACCTGTCAGGCAACCGGCAGCGGATCACCGAGACGATGCAGTGGGCCGAGGAGGTCGAGGCCGACCTGCTGGTCCTGCCCGAGCTGGCCATCACCGGCTACCCGCCCGAGGACCTGCTGCTCACACCCGGCTTCGTCGACGCGAACCTGGCGGTGCTCCAGGACCTTGCTGGCGTGGCCGGCAGCTGCGTGACGGTGGTCGGCTTCGTCGATGCGGTCGCCGAGCATGCCGTGTCCGACAGCGCGCCGCGCTACCTCGCCAACGCGGTCGGGATCCTGTACGGGGGCCAGGTGCGCGGGCGCGTGCACAAGGTGCTGCTGCCCAACTACGGCGTCTTCGACGAGCGGCGCTACTTCGCCTCGGGCGCCGAGACCGGCGAGAGCGGCTGGACCTGGGCGATGCACGGCACCGACGTGGGGGTGCTGGTCTGCGAGGACCTGTGGCGCCCCGACGTGCCCGACGGGTTCGCTGTCGACGGGGCGCAGGCCCTCGCCAGCGCCAACGCCAGCCCGTTCCATCGCGGCAAGGCCGCCCAGCGCGAAGCGGTCGTGACCGACACCGCCAGGCGCTGTGGCATGCCGGTGGCCTACGCCAACCTCGTCGGCGGGCAGGACGAGATCGTGTTCGACGGCGGCTCGATCATCGCCGGGCCCAGCGGCGAGGTGCTGGCCAGGGCGCCACAGTTCGAGGAGGCCAACGTCGTCATCGACGTGCCGCTGGTGCACCCGACCAGCCAGCGCCCGCGCCGGTTCGTGTGCCGTCCCACGCCGGTGGCCAAGCAGCCGGCGCCGCCGGCGCCCACGCCCGGCACCGAGATGGAGGACCTCGAGGAGGTCTATCAGGCGCTGGTGCGCGGCGTGGCCGACTTCGTCCACGGCCAGGGAGGCGAGTCGGTGGTGCTCGGCCTGTCAGGCGGCATCGACAGCTCGCTGGTGGCCACGCTGCTTACCGACGCGCTGGGCCCCGACAGGGTCTGGGGCGTCATGCTGCAGGGACCCGCCACCCGCGAGGTGGACATCGCTGACGCAGCCGAGCAGGCCCAGCGGCTGGGCATCGCCTACGACCACGTCAGCATCGAGGAGCTGTGCCGGTTGGAGACGGGCGCGATCAGCGACCTCCTCGGCACCACGTCCGATCGTCTCGGCGCCTCCGTCGAGGGGGTGGCCCCGCGCCTGCGCAGCAGCATGCTGCTGGCCGTCGGCGAGAACCGCGATGCCATGCTGATCGCCACCAGCAACAAGACCGAGCTGGCGGTGGGCTACGGCCATCTGTACGGCGACCTCGCCGGCAGCTACGCGCCGCTCGCCGACGTGCCCAAGACCCTCGTGTTCGCACTGGCGCGGTGGCGGAACTCGGCGAAGGGGCCGCAGCTCGGCTCGGAGGCTGACACCGAGCCCATCCCCGAGCGGATCATCACCAAGGAGCCCAGCGCCCGCCGGACACCCGACCGGCCCGACCGGGAGCTCCCCGCGAGCTACGCGGTCATCGACGCGGTGCTGGAGCGCCTCGTCGAGCTCGCCCAGTCGCCCGACGAGGTGGCCGATGCCGGCTTCGATCCTGATGTGGTCCAGCGCGTCGCCGATCTCGTCGAGGCCAACGAGGGGACGCGCCAGCAGGCGCCCCCGGGGCCGAAGGTGACGGCGCTGGCCTTTGGTCGCGATCGCCGCCAGCCGCTGACCAGCGCGTGGCGGCCGCGCATCACCCCGCCCGGTGCGGAGCGCCCCAGCACCGACCTGGTGCCCGACCCCGAGAGCGTGCTCGAGGGCTGACCCCGGCGTCAGGGGCACCGGGTCGAAGCCCGGCGCCGCTGGCCCGGCTCGCGCCCGACGCTCGGCTGGCGGCCTGCGGCTGCGGGCCTGCGGCTGCGGGCCTGCGGCACTGCGCGTCAGCCGCCGTGCCGGGCCTTGAGCAGGCGCGCGAGCTCGGCGATCGGCTCGGCGTGGTCGTCGACGCGGACATCGACCCCGGCGCCGCCGGCGCCGCCTGCCGCGCGCGCTGGAGCCGCAGGCGACACGACGCGCAGCGCCGCCGACCGGGTGGGGGCGGCGGTGCCGCCTGCCGAGGCACCTGCCTCGAGCGCTGCGAGCAGGCGCGTCGACAGCGGACCCTCGGTGGCACCCCAGCGGGCGACGAGCGCGGCCACCACGCCCGCCGTGGCCAGCGCGTGGCCCGCGGCTGCCACGTCGGTGCGCATGCCGTGGTCCGCAGCCGGTGCGCAGGCCAGCCCGGTGTCAGCTGCGACTCGGCCGTCGGCGTCCACGACCAGCGTCTGGCGGGTGGCGGCATCGGGATGTCCCCGCAGCGCCCCGAGCACGCCGTCGACGCCCCAGCCGCGCTCGAGTGCGGCGAGCCCCACGGCTGCGTCGTCGGCAGTCGGGGCCTCGGCCAGCACGGCGACCGCCCCGACGCCAGCGTGTGCCACGCCCATGTGGGCGCCGGCTGCGGGCGCGGCGCTGGCGACAGCGATCCCCAGGTCGCCGTTGTCACGGTCTCGTGCCACGATCGAGAAGGTCACCGTGTCCTCCTAGAGTCGCCCGTCAGCGCCGGCACCGTACACCGCAACCGGAGGGTGATGCTCATGGCCGATCCGCCGCCCAAGATCCGGCTGATCACCGGACCCGACGAGCTGCTGGTGGCGCGCAAGGCCGAGGAGATGCTCGCCGCCGAGCGGCAGGCGCAGGGGGAGCTGGAGGTCACCGACGTGCGGGCGCGCGAGCTCGGCGAGGAAGGGCTGCCCGACATCCGCACGCCCTCGCTGTTCGGGGCGCCCAAGGCGGTGGTGATCCGCGATGCGCACCAGCTGCCGGCGACCCATGCCGACGAGCTTCGAGCGGCCTTGGACGGCCCGGTCGAGGCGTTGGTGCTGCTGCTCGCCGAGCCCAGCGAGCGCATCAAGAGGCTCGCCGCCGCGATCAAGGCTTGGGGCGGGCGCACCGACGTCGCACCACCTCGGGACTTCGAGGACGCCGAGTGGAGGGCGCTCATCAAGAAGGAGGTGGAGCGGCACGGTCGGACCGCGGACGCCGAGGCGATCGACGCCCTGTTCCAGCGCGCCGGCACAGAGCCCTCGGCCATCGCCGAGAAGGTGGCCCAGGTGGCTGCAGGGGCCCCGGCGGGCCGGCTGAACGCCGCGCAGGTGCGCGAGCTCACCGAAGGGCAGGGCAACCGCGGCGCATTCGCGGTCGTCGATGCGGTGGCCAATCGCAACCCCGAGGAGGCGCTGCGGCTGCTGCGCGGTGCCTTGGCGGCGGGGGAGGAGGCCTTTGGCATCCTCGGCGCTCTGGCGCACCGGCTGCGCGCGATCGTCGCGGTGGCCGCCGGCATCGACCCCAAGGCCATCGACCTTCGCATCTCGCCCGGCCAGGCAGGGTTCCTCAAGGGCAAGCGTCGCAACTTCGCCCCCGGCGAGCTGACGCGCGCGATGCGGATCCTCGCCGACGCCGACGCCGAGATGAAGGGCGGCGACCTGCCGCCCGAGCTCGTGCTCGAGCGCGCTGTGCTGGCGATCGCCGACCCTGGCGGCGAGCGCACACCGCGCCGCGTCGTGCCCGACGTCGCGCGCACCGGGTAGCGGCCGGCGCGCCGCGGCACGCGGCTGAGCAGGGCTCGGCGCGTCCTCGGCGTCAGCCGTGCGGTGGTGGTCGCAGGAGACCGCCGACGTCGTCCAGCACCCAGGTGGGGGTCGGATCGCCCGGGCGGGGCGACGCGGCGTCGGCGGCCCCGGTGAGCACCAGCGCGGTGTCGCAGCCTGCGGCGGTGCCCGCGGCGATGTCGGTGTCGAGGCGGTCGCCCACGACCAGCGGCCGCCGCGTCGGGTCGGGCAGGCGGGCGGTGGCCTCGTCGATCAGCCCGCGGTTGGGCTTGCCCGCGACCTCAGGCTGCACCCCGGTCGTGGTCGACAGCGCCGCGCACAGGGCGCCGTTGGCCGGCCACAGCCCGTCCTCGGCCGGGATGGTGGTGTCCACGTTGGTCGCCAGGAACCGCGCCCCGTGCTGGATCGCCAGCGCCGAGTCGCGCAGCTGGGCGTAGCGCAGCTCTGGGTTGAAGCCGGCCACCACGACGTCGGCATCGCGCCAGGCATCGGTCGTGCGCACGCCGCGCGCCTCCAGGCCCTCGCGCAGGGCGCGGGTCCCCTGGACCAGCACGGTCTCGTCGTGGGACAGCAGCGCGGCCGCGGCGTGCACGGAGGTGACGACCTGGTCGACCTCGACCGGCAGGCCGGCCTGCGTCAGCCAGGCGGCGACCTCGTCGGGCGCGCGGGAGGCGTTGTTGGTGGCAAGCACCGGTCCGAGCCCGTGCTCGCGCAGCGCGGCGAGCACCGCAGCAGCACCCGGCACGGGGGTGTGGCCGCGGATGAGGCAGCCGTCGATGTCGAGGACCACCCCGGTGTAGCGGGCCGCCAGGGTCCCGGCGAGGGGATCAGGGACGGCGGGTCGGGACGCCATCGCGACGGCTCGGCAGCCGTGCGATCAGGACAGCGACTCGAGGCGCTTGGCCATGCGCGACTTCTTGTTGGCTGCGAAGTTCCGGTGGAACACGCCCTTGCTGGCGGCCTGGTCGAGGCGGCGCGCGGCCTCCTTGTAGTGCTCCTGGGCCGCGGTGGCGTCCCCCTCGTCGACGGCCTTGTGGAACCGCTTCATGTGGGTGCGCACGTTGGTGCGGCGCGCCTTGTTGCGCAGGCGCCGCTCCTTGTTCTGGCGGTCGCGCTTGGCTTGGCTCTTGATGTTGGGCATGGCGTCGCTGCCTGGGCTCGGAGGTCGGGGTGAGGTCGTCGGCGGGCGGCGATCGGGGCGCCGGCCAAGCCACGAGTCTAGGCCGCGCGCGCCGGGGTGTCCACGGGAGCCGTCGTGGTCCATCGCCACCGCGCCGAGAGCGCGCCGCACCGGGCTAGCCTGGCGGTGTGCGCCCCGCGGCGCACGCGGCACGGTGCGTGCCCGCACCGCCCGGCCCCGACCCAGGTGGACCATGGCCTTCTCGATCGAGCAGATCCGCAACTTCGCGATCATCGCGCACATCGACCACGGCAAGTCGACGCTGGCGGATCGCATGCTCCAGCACACCCATCTGGTGGACGACCGCACGATGCGCGACCAGTACCTCGACCGGATGGACCTGGAGCGCGAGCGCGGCATCACGATCAAGGCGCAGGCGGTGCGCATGCCCTACACCAGCGATCTGGACGGGCAGGACTACCTGCTGAACCTCATCGACACGCCCGGCCACGTGGACTTCACCTACGAGGTGAGCCGGGCGATGAACTCCTGCGAGGGGGCGGTCCTCCTCGTCGACGCCTCACAGGGCATGCAGGCCCAGACGATCGCCAACCTGTACGTGGCCATCGAGGCGGGCCTGGAGATCATCCCGGTGCTCAACAAGACCGACCTGCCAGCAGCGCGCCCGGAGGCGGTGGCCATCGAGGTCGCAGGTCTGCTGGGCGGCGACCCCGAGGACGTGCTGCGCGTGTCGGCCAAGACCGGCGAGGGCGTCGCCGAGGTCCTCGAGCGCATCGTCGCCGACGTGCCACCCCCCAAGGGCGATCGCGACGCCCCGACGCGGGCGCTGATCTTCGACAGCGAGTACGACGCGTATCGCGGGGTGATCCCCTACGTCCGCGTGGTCGACGGCGTCCTGCGCCCACGTCAGGAGATCCGCCTGATGGCCACCGGGTTCCACAACGAGATCGACGATCTCGCGGTCATCAGCCCGGAGGTCAAGCCGATCGCGGAGCTCGGACCGGGCGAGGTCGGGCTGCTCAGCGCCTCCATCAAGGCTGTGGACCAGGCGCGCGTGGGCGACACGATCACCGATCATCGCCACCCGGCCGAGGGGCCCCTGCCCGGGTACCGCGAGCCCACCCCGATGGTGTTCTGCGGGCTGTACCCCGTCGACAGCGATGATTTCCCCGACCTGCGCGACGCCCTGGATCGGCTGCGGCTCAACGATGCGAGCTTCACCTACGAGCCCGAGACCTCGGCGGCGCTGGGCTTCGGCTTCCGCTGCGGGTTCCTGGGGCTGCTGCACATGGAGATCATCCGCGAGCGCCTGGACCGCGAGTACGACATCGAGCTGGTGACCACCGCGCCCAACGTCCGCTACGAGGTCGAGCTCGAGGAGCGGCTGCGCAAGCCCGACGAGGACAGCGTGCTCCACCTGTCCAACCCGGCCGAGTTCCCCGAGCCCAACCGGATCGCCGAGATCCGCGAGCCCGTCGTGGACGCCATGATCGTGTGCCCCTCCGAGCACGTGGGCACCGTCATGCAGCTGTGCGAGCACCGCCGCGGCGAGATGCGCTCCATGGAGTACCTCACCGAGGAGCGGGTGGAGCTGCGCTACCTGCTGCCGCTGGCCGAGATCATCTTCGACTTCTTCGACAAGCTGAAGTCGGGCACCCGCGGCTACGCCAGCCTCGACTACGAGCACGCGGGGCTGCGCACCTCGGACCTGGTCCGCTGCGACATCATGCTGAACTACGAGACGATCGATGCGTTCAGCCAGATCGTGCACCGCGACCACGCCTACGAGTACGGCAAGGCCATGGTGAACAAGCTGCGGGAGCTGATCCCGCGCCAGATGTTCGACGTGCCCATCCAGGCCTCGATCGGCTCGCGCGTCATCGCTCGCGAGACGGTGCGCGCCAAGCGCAAGGACGTGCTCGCCAAGTGCTACGGCGGCGACGTGACGCGCAAGCGCAAGCTGCTGGAGAAGCAGAAGGAGGGCAAGAAGCGCGCCAAGCAGGTCGGCGCGGTGGAGGTGCCCCAGGAGGCTTTCGTGGCCGCGCTCAGCGTCGACCGCACCTGATCGGCGGTGGCAGCCGCGCGGCAGGCCGCCGGCCTCTACGTGCACGTCCCGTTCTGCCGCCATCGCTGCGGCTACTGCGACTTCAACGTCCTGACCGGTCACGACGCGAGCCTGCGCGAGACCTACGTGGCCGCGTTGCGCCAGCGCCTGGGCCAGGTGGCAGCCGACGGGTGGCCGGCCATGGCCAGCGTCTTCATCGGAGGTGGCACGCCCACCCAGCTCACCGCAGGACAGCTCGGCACCGTGCTCGGCGCCGCGCGCGAGCAGCTGTGGCTGCGTGAGGACGCCGAGGTGACCGTCGAGGCCAACCCCGAGGACCTCGACGCAGCCTTCGCCGAGGGGCTGGCTGCCGCCGGGGTGAACCGCGTCAGCCTCGGAGCGCAGTCGTTCGACGCCGGGGTGCTGTCCTTCCTCGACCGCCTCCACGATCCCGCGACGGTCCCCGCAGCGGTGCGGGCGCTGCGCGCCGCCGGGATCGCCGAGCTGGGCCTCGACCTGATCTACGGCACACCCGGTGAGACAGCGGGCTCCTGGGCTGAGACCCTGCGCGCCGCCCTCGCCCTGGAGCCCACCCACGTCTCGTGCTACGCGCTGACGCTGTCGCCGGGCACGCCGTACTGGCGACAGGTCACCCTGGGCCAGCGCAGCGCCCCCGACGACGATCTGGCCGGTGACCGCATGCAGGCCGCCGACGAGGCGCTGACTGCGGCCGGCTACGAGCGCTACGAGACCTCCAACTGGGCCCTGCCGGGATCGCGGTGCCGCCACAACCTGGCCACCTGGGCCGGCGGGGACTACCTCGGCGTCGGCGCCGGTGCGCACAGCCACCGCCAGGGGCGGCGCTGGTGGGAGCGCCGCGCCACCCACGCCTGGCTGCGCGGCGTCGATGCCGGTGATCCGGTGGGCGGCGGTGAGCAGGTCTCACCCGAGCAGCAGCGGACCGAGCGCGCCCTGACCGGGCTGCGCACCGTGGAGGGCGTGGCCCGAAGCGACCTCGCGCCGGTGGACGAGCGCGCGTGTCGCGATCTGGTGCGCGCCGGGCTCGTGATCGATGACGGGGAGGTGCTGCGTCCCACACGCGCCGGTCTGGCCCAGGCCGACGCGCTGGTGCGGGCGCTGCTCGCCTGACCGTGCCGCACCCCCACGGACCGTGGCGTCAGGGCTCGCTGTGGCCCAGCTCCTGGGCCAGGCGCGTGAGCGTGGTGCGCAGCTGGTCGTTCATCGCGCGGTGGTCGCCGTCCTCGGGGGGATGGATCGGGTCGCCGAAGACCACGGTGACGCGGTGCAGCCGAGGCCAGGTGCTGCCCTTGGGGAACGACTGGAACGTCCCGTCGATGTAGACCGGCACGATCGGCACGCCGTGCTGGGCGGCCATGAACGCCGCGCCCGAGCGCACGCGCCCCATGCGGCCGGTCTTGGTGCGCGTCCCCTCGGGGAACAGGAACAGGCTCCAGCCCTCCGCGAACAGGTGCTCCAGCCGCTGCTGCGTGGTGCGCGACAAACCGGTGCGCTCGATGGGCACCGCAGCGAACAGCAGCGACACCAGCAGCCCCAGCCACCGCTTGCGGAAGAAGTAGTCGAGCGCGGCGACGACGCTGGTGCGACGGCGCCAGCGCCACGGCAGCGCGTGGAGCACCACCGGTGTGTCCAGGTGGCTGGCGTGGTTGGCCGCGAAGACCACCGGTGTGTCCAGCCCGCGGAAGCGCTCGCGGCCCAGACGTCGCGGCCGGTTGTGGATCCAGATGAGCAGGCGCAGCGGCAGGTTGGCCAGCTCGCGCGCGACCAGTGCCGGTGGCGTGTGCACCCAGGAGGTGTCCGGCGGTGGGTCCTGCTGGGGTCGTTCCTCCGGCGAGAGCGACACGGGGGATCCTTGGGCGCGGGGGCTCGGCTCGCGGGCGGCTCGGCAGGCCCGTCGCGGCGGGTGCGGCGGGGCCGGCGCGGGCACCCTTGGCGCCGGCGGATGCTAGCGCAGTCGGCGCGCGCGGTGAACCGGCTCCGACGCGGCCGTTGCCGGACTCGCGCCCCTAGACTGCCCCACCGTGTCCTCCGACTCGCATCTCGACGCCGCAGGGCGTGGCCCGTCACCACCGGCCTGGGCACGTCGCCTGCCGGTGCAGCTGACGGTCGCGCGCATCGCTCTGACCCCGGTGGTCATGGCGCTGCTGCTGGCCGAGGACGCCGAGGCGCTGCGCGGCCTGGCGGCCGGTGTGTTCGTCGCCTCGGCGGTCACGGACTGGCTCGACGGGCGTCTGGCGCGGCGCTGGCAGGTCACCAGCACGCTGGGCGGCTTCCTGGACACCACCGCTGACAAGCTGCTGGTCACCGGCGTGCTCGTCGCGCTCGTGGCCGAGGCGCACGCCTCGCCGTGGGTCGCGGTGATCATCATCGGCCGCGAGCTGCTGATCCTCGGGCTGCGTGCCGTGGTCGCGGTCTCGGGGCTGCTCATCGCCCCGTCGTGGTGGGGCAAGGCCAAGACCACCGTCCAGTTCGTGGCGCTGGTCCTGGCGATCGTGCGCCCCGCGGTGGATCTGGGGCCGCTCGCGCTGCACACGTGGGCGCTGTGGGCGGCCGCGGCGATCACGCTGATCAGCGCCCTCGACTATCTCATCAAGTTCCGCAACCAGGTGCCCACCGCCGGCTGACGTGGCGCGTGGGCGCGCCGGGAGGGCGCCATGGCACAGGACGTGTTCGTCACCGGCGGCAGTGGTCTCGTGGGCCGGTCGGTCGTGGCCGCACTGGTCGCGCGCGGCGACCGCGTGCGGGCCCTTGCACGCTCGGAGACCGCCGCACAGACCCTGCGCGAGGCCGGTGCCACACCGGTGGCCGGCGACCTGCTCGATCCCGACACCCTGCTCCCGCAGCTGGGCGGCATGGACGTCGTCTACCACGTCGCCGGGCTCAACGCGTTCTGCCTGGGCGACCCGAGCCCGCTGTACCGCGTCAACGTGGACGGCTCCCGAGCGGTGGTGCGGGCTGCGGCGGCCGCGGGCGTGGGCCGGCTCGTCCACACCTCGTCGGCGGCCACGATCGGCGAGCCCTCGGGCGCGATGGCCGACGAGCACGCGCCGCACCGCGGGCACTTCATCTCCCACTACGAGCGGTCCAAGCACCAGGCCGAGCGGCTCGTGCTGGCCGAGGCCGCCGATCGCGGGCTCGACGCGGTGTGCGTCAACCCTTCCTCCGTGCAGGGTCCGGGGCGGGCCGGTGGGACCACCAAGCTGCTGGTCTCCTACCTCAACGGCGGCCTGCGCGCGGTGGTGGACACGCGCCTGAGCCTGATCGACATCGACGACTGCGCCGCCGCGCACCTGCGGGCCGCCGACCACGCCGCGCGGGGGGAGCGCTACCTCATCAGTGGGGCGACGCTGACCGTCCGCGACGGGTTGGCCCTGCTCGGCGAGCTCACGGGGGTGCAGCACCGCACGGTGGCGCTGCCGCGCCAGCTGGCGCTGGCCGCCGGCACGTTCGCCGAGGGCGTGGGGCGGCTGCGCGGGCGCACGCCCTCGGTGTGTCGCGAGATGGTGCGCACCCTGGCGCACGGCCACCACTACGACGGCTCGCGAGCGCAGCGCGAGCTGGGGGTGTCGTACACACCGCTGGAGCACACCCTCGCGCGGCTGGTGCGCTGGCTGGTCGACGCCGGCCACGTCACCGCAGCGCTGCCGCGGGTGCCCGCCCAGGGGACGTGAGACGCTCCGAGGGCCGGGCGCGTGCGCGCCCGGCCCTCGTCACGTGCTGGCAGCGAGCCCGTCGAGCTCGCGTCGGTCGGTCAGGCGAGCGCCTTCTTGCGCGCCTCGTAGGCCGCCTGGTCGGTGGAGGCCTGCTCCGCAGCGAGCGTGGCGTCCACGATCTTGCGGTACTGGTCGATCTCCCGGGCGACGCGGTCCTCGTCCCAGCCAAGCGGCTCGGCCACGAGGTCCGCGACCTCCTTGGCGGCGCCCATGCCGCGGTCGCTCTGCTCGATGAACGCGCGCGTGCGGCGGGCGATGATGTCCTCGAGGGTCTGGGCGCCCTCGTGGGTCGCGCCGTAGAGGGCCTCCACGCGGAGGTAGCCCGGGGCGGACTCGAGCGGCTTGCCCAGATCAGGCTGCTCCTCGATCATCGCCAGCAGCTCGTCGATCATGTCGCCGTAGCGGTCCAGCAGGTGGGTGATCCACCCGACGTGCAGCCCGCTGTCGGAAGCGATGCGCTCGCGCTCGTTCATGCGCGCCCAGTAGGCCTCGGCACCCATGATGAGCACGTCCTCGGTGATGCAGTCGGGCACCCGCTGGGGCAGACGCTCTGCTGCGGCGTCGACGACGTCCTTGGCCATGACGCGGTAGGTGGTGTACTTCCCGCCGGCGATGGTCAGCAGGCCGGGCATGGTCTCCATGACCGCGTGCTCGCGGCTCAGCTTCGCGGTCGAGGCCGAGCCCTCGGCGGGCACCACCAGCGGGCGCAGGCCGGAGAAGACGCCGCGGATGTCCTCGTGGGTGATCGGGTTCACGAGCACCGCGTTGAGGCGCTCGAGGAGGTAGTCGATGTCCCCGGCGTGGGCCGCGGGCTCCTCGACGTCGTACTCCCAGGCCGTGTCGGTCGTGCCGATGATCCAGTACTTGCCCCACGGGATGGTGAACAGCACGCTCTTCTCGGTGCGCAGGATCAGCCCCGTGGTGTTGGGGATCTTCTCCTTGTCAATGAGGAAGTGGATGCCCTTGGAGGGCTGGACCTTCACCGCGGCGTTGCCGCCCATCCGCTGGATCACGTCGGTCCAGGGGCCGGCGGCGTTGATGGTCTGCTTGGCGCGCACGTCGAAGGTCGTGCCGTTGCGGTTGTCACGGACCGTGGCGCCGACGACGTGCCCGGCCTCGACGGTCAGGTCGGTGACCTCGGCGTAGGTCGCGATGTGGGCGCCGTGCTTGGCTGCGGTGCGCCCGATGAACATCGTGTGCCGGGCGTCGTCCACCTGCCCGTCGTAGTAGCGGATGCCGCCGGTCAGCACGTCGGGGTCGAGGCCCGGGTTGATCTGCATCGCCTTCTTCTTGGAGTAGTGGCGATGACGCGGCACAGCCGGGCTGGTGCCAGCCAGGATGTCGTAGAGCAGCACGCCGGCGCCCGTGTAGGGGCGCTCCCAGCCCTTGCGGGTCAGCGGGTAGAGGATCGGGATGCCCTTGACGAGGTGCGGGCAGAGCTTGCTGATGGCCAGGCCGCGCTCCTGCAGCGCCTCGCGGACGAGCTTGAAGTCGAGCTGCTCGAGGTAGCGCAGCCCGCCGTGCATCAGCTTGGTGGAGCGGCTGGAGGTGCCCTGCGCGAAGTCGGCCTTCTCGACGAGGCCGACCCGCAGTCCGCGGGTGGCAGCGTCGAGCGCCGCTCCGACGCCGGTGACACCACCGCCGATGACGAGGACGTCGAGCTCTTGCTGGCTCATCTGCTCGAGCGCGGCGTTGCGGCGCTCGGTGGTGAGTGGTGCGGTCGGCATGATGGACCCTCTCGTCTGCGGCTCTCGTCTGCGCCTGGGCTCGTGCAGCGCCCCACCCGGGGCGGACCTCTTGGCGATCGTACCTTCATTGCATCATACCGAGTGCGATCCGTGCGAACGCCGTCAGAGGTCCCGGCTCGTCACTGGATGGATGGCTTATGCTGCTCGGGCCGAACGGTCACAGGAGGCACGCATGAGCCAGCGATCCATCGACGGGCCCGACCGCAACCTCGCGCTCGAGCTGGTGCGCGTCACCGAGGCGGCAGCCATGGCCGCAGCCCGCCAGATGGGCATGGGCGACAAGATCGCCGTGGACCGCGCCGGGGTCGACGCGATGCGGGCGGTGCTTGGCACCGTGGCGATGCGCGGCACGGTCGTCATCGGCGAGGGCGAGAAGGACCACGCGCCGATGCTGTACAACGGCGAGCACGTCGGCTCTGGCGACGCCGAGGACCCCGAGCTCGACATCGCCGTCGATCCGGTCGAGGGCACCACGCTCGTGGCCAAGAGCCTGCCCAACGCGCTGGCGGTGGTCGCCCTGGCCGAGCAGGGCACGCTGTTCGACCCGGGTCCCTGCGTGTACATGAACAAGCTCGCCGTCGGCCCGGAGGCCGCGGGCACCGTCGACCTCGACGCGCCCGTGGCCGACACGATCGAGGCCGTGGCACGAGCCAAGGGCGGCACGCCGCGGGATGTCACCGTGGCGGTGCTGGACCGGCCCCGCCACGACGACCTGGTCGAGGACATCCGCAAGGCCGGCGCGCGCGTGCGGTTCCTGCCCGACGGCGACGTCGCGGGCGCGATCACCGCGGCACGGCCCGGCTCGGGGGTGGACGCCTGCATGGGCATCGGCGGCACGCCGGAGGGCGTCCTGGCCGCGGCGGCCCTGCGCTGCCTGGGCGGCCAGATCCTGGGGCGGCTGTCGCCCCGTGACGAGGAGGAGCAGCGCCAGGCCGTCGAGCAGGGCTACGACCTGGAGAGCGTGCTGGACACCGAGGACCTGGCCGGCACCGGCGAGGTCTTCTTCTCCGCCAGCGGCATCACCGACGGGGAGCTGCTGCGCGGTGTGCGGTTCCGCGCTGGCGGCGCCACGACGGAGTCGCTGTCGATGCGGGCGCACTCGGGCACGGTGCGGCGCATCGAGGCCGAGCACCCCTTCAGCAAGCTCAACGTCGTGGCGAGCTACGCCGAGGTGCACGTGCCGGGCTGATCGTCGCGCACCCGATGTCGCGCCGCAGTGTGCGTGCAGCGCCCACCGTGGCGCTCCATCGCGCACATCGCGATGCGCTCGCGCCTGGGACGGACGCGCCGCAGCGAGCGCACAGCGCCGCGCCTCACGCATGGCAAGGGTCACGCGGGGTCGTGAGCGCAGGCCCTCCTGACCTGGTGGTCGGGCCGATCGCACCCTGTGGCACGGGCCTGTGGTCCCGAGCCGCGGTGCACATCTGCTTCACCGCGGCAGAGATGCTTGACCGCAGAATCTCGCAAGTCGTAATGTCCCTGGTGTTGGAGTCCGGCGGGAGCCACCGCGGCGCAGACAGCGTCGCACCCGGAGGCCACAACGCGCCGACCGCGAGCCGTGCGGCGCCCTGACCAGAGGAAGGTGAGCTTGAGATGGATCTGAGTCTGTTGATTCTGCTGGGAGCCGTCGGAGGTGGTGTCTTCGGCGCTGCCATCGGCGCCCTGCCAGCCTTCGTGTTCACCGGTTTCACGGTGATCGCCGGCGTGGCGGTCGGTGTGGCCACCGGTGACTACGACTTCTTGGGGAACGTCGCGTTCGGGCCGGTCTTCGGTCCGCACATCGCCTTCTCCGGTGGTGTTGCGGCAGCCGCGTTCGCCAAGCGCATGGGCTATGTCGATGACGCGAAGGACATCGCCACGCCGATGGTGTCGCTGACCAACCCGTCGGTGCTGCTGGTGGGTGGTCTGTTCGGTCTGATCGGCCACATCGGCCAGCAGATCATCGACGGCCCGCTCGCGGGCGTCGAGTGGACCGACGGCATCGCGCTGATGGTCGCGGTCAGCAACATCATCGCCCGGCTGGTGTTCGGCAGCTCCGGGCTCTTTGGCAAGCTCTCCGACGAGGCGCGCCAGCGTGGCCGCTTCATGCCTGGCGGCGGCAACGTCTGGGTGCCCCACCAGCAGCCGCTGATCCAGGCCGGCACCATCGGTCTGGGCTCGGGCCTCATCGCCAGCTGGATGACCATCACCGGCTGGCAGGTCAGCCCCGAGATCGGCGGTGTCATGATCGTCGCAGGGTTCGGCATCTCCGCGGCCAGCCTGTTCTTCCTGGCCCTGGGCATGCCGGTCATGGTGACGCACCACATGACCCTGCCCGGCGCGGTCGCCGCGTTCCAGATGGTCGAGGTCGTGGGCACCAGCCCCGAGGTCGCCATGATCGTCGGCACCCTGTTCGGGATCGTCGGTGCGCTGCTGGGTGAGTTCTTCTCCCGGCTGTTCCTCATCCACGGCGACACCTTCATCGACCCGCCGGCCAACGCCATCTGGGCCGGCACCACGCTGGCGATCGGCCTGGGCTTCGTTCTGACGCTCTAGGCCGGCGCCACCGCACGCGGTGTCCGCACCCTCAAGGGGTGCGGACACCGCCGCTGCACCACACACCGCAGTCCGTGACGCGCAGGAGGCGCCATGAAGAAGCTCATCAACGACCCCGAGCACGTGGTCAACGAGTCGATCGAGGGCTTCGCCGCCGCGCACACCGACCGGGTGACCGCCCACTACGACCCCACCTGGGTGGTGCGCAACGACGCGCCGGTGCCCGGGAAGGTGGGGATCGTCTCGGGCGGCGGCAGCGGACACGAGCCGCTGCACGCGGGCTTCATCGGCCCAGGCATGCTCGATGCGGCGTGCCCCGGTGAGGTCTTCACCTCGCCCGTCCCCGACCAGATGCAGCCCGCCACCAAGGCCGTGGACGGCGGTGCCGGCGTGCTGCACATCGTCAAGAACTACACCGGCGACGTGGCCAACTTCGAGATGGCCGCCGAGCTCGCCGAGGCCGAGGGCACCCGCGTGCGCTCGGTGGTGCTCGACGACGACGTCGCCGTGCAGGACTCCTCGTTCACCGCCGGTCGACGCGGCGTCGGCGGGACGGTGCTGGCTGAGAAGATCCTGGGCGCCGCGGCCGACAAGGGCTACGACCTGGACCAGTGCGCCGATCTGCTCCAGCGCGTCAACAACCAGGTCCGCTCCATGGGCATGGCGCTCACGCCCTGCACCGTGCCCCAGGCCGGCGAGCCGACCTTCCAGCTCGAGGACAACGAGATGGAGATCGGCATCGGCATCCACGGCGAGCCCGGCCGCGAGCGCCTGCCGCTGGAGTCGGCTGATGAGATCACGCAGCGACTGGTCAACGCCGTCGTCGAGGACCTGCCGTTCCGTCGCGGCGACGACGTCCTGCTGTTCGTCAACGGCATGGGCGGGACCCCGCTCATGGAGCTCTACATCGTCTACCGCGCCGCCGAGCGGCTGCTGGCCGATCACGGCATCACCGTCACGCGCAACCTCGTCGGCGACTACATCACCTCGCTGGAGATGGCCGGCGCGTCGGTGACGCTGCTGAAGATGGACGACGAGCTCACCCAGCTGTGGGACGCACCCGTCAACACGCCCGGCCTGCGCTGGGGCATGTGAGCCACGCGCCCGGGGCTGCCACCGCAGTGGAGCCGAGCGGTGGCCGCCCCGGGCAGCAGCACCGCACCGACCGAGAACCGACCGACCGAGAACCGACCGAGAACCGACCCGCCCGGTGCGCAGATCCCAGAGCCGACGTTCCCTGACAAGGTGATCGCCCCCATGACCATCGATGCCGCAGTCGTCGCCGCCGCGGTCCGCTCCTGTGCGGATGTGATCGCTGAGCATCGCCACGAGCTGACCAAGCTCGACTCCGCGATCGGCGATGCCGACCACGGCACGAACCTGCACCGTGGCTTCCAGGCGGCGCTCGAGCGCCTGCCCGACCCGGAGGAGTCCCAGCCCGCCGACATCCTCAAGGCCGTGTCGATGGCGCTGGTGTCCAAGGTCGGGGGCGCCTCGGGCCCGCTGTACGGGACCGCGTTCCTGCGTGCCGCCGGCGCTGTCGACGGTGCCGAGCAGCTCGATGCGACCCAGGTGGTCGACGCCCTCGAGGCGGCCCTGGCGGGCGTGCAGCAGCGCGGCAAGGCCGAGCTGGGAGACAAGACCATCGTCGACGCGCTGTCACCAGCGGTCGATGCCGCCCGCGCCGCAGTCGAGGCCGGCAGCAGCGCGGCCGAGGCCCTGCGCGCCGCCGCGGACGCCGCGGCCGAGGGCGCCGAGGCCACGATCCCGCTGGTCGCTCGCAAGGGGCGGGCCAGCTACCTCGGCGAGCGCAGCGCCGGGCACAAGGATCCAGGAGCCACCTCCACGACCCTCCTGGTGCAGACCTTGGCCGAACAGGAGGGATGTCAAGCCTGACCACGGGGTGGCGGGGCAGCCGTCGCGTCACCCATCCAAGAGCACGAGTCCACGCACGTGGACACCTGAGGAACCCGAGCGAACGAGGAGATGCGCGATGGCACAGTACGTAGCCGCAATCGACCAGGGCACCACCAGCACGCGGTTCATGATCTTCGACTTCGGTGGCAACGTCATCGGCAGTCACCAGCTCGAGCACGAGCAGATCCTGCCGCAGGCCGGCTGGGTCGAGCACGACCCGGTGGAGATCTGGGAGCGCACCCGCACCACGATCGAGACGGGTCTGGAGTCCGCGAAGCTGTCTGGCTCCGACCTCGCCGCGGTCGGGATCACCAACCAGCGTGAGACCACCGTGGTGTGGAACCCCAAGACCGGTCGCCCCTGGTACAACGCGATCGTCTGGCAGGACACCCGCACCGACCGGATCGCCAGCAAGCTCGATCGCGAGGGCAAGGGCGAGGTCATCAAGCGCAAGGCAGGCCTGCCCCCCGCGACCTACTTCTCGGGCGGCAAGCTCCAGTGGATGCTGGAGAACGTCGATGGCCTCAAGGAGGCCGCCGAGAAGGGCGAGGCGATCTTCGGCACCATCGACACGTGGGTGCTGTGGAACATGACCGGCGGCATCAACGGCGGCGTCCACGCCACCGACGTCACCAACGCCAGCCGCACCATGCTGATGAACCTCGAGACGCTCGACTGGGACGACGAGCTGCTCGGGTTCTTCGGCATCCCCCGGGCGATGCTGCCCTCGATCGAGCCCAGCGCCAAGCCGGGCGGCTACGGCCTGACCCCGGCCAGTGGCCCTGTGGGCGCCGAGGTCCCGGTCGCCGGCATGCTCGGTGACCAGCAGGGCGCCACGGTGGGCCAGGTCTGCTTCGAGCCCGGTGAGGGCAAGAACACCTACGGCACCGGCAACTTCTTCCTGCTCAACACCGGCAACGACATCACCCCCTCGCCCTCGGGCCTGCTGACCACGGTCGGCTATCAGTTCGGCGACAACCCCGCCGTGTACTGCCTCGAGGGCGCGATCGCCGTGACCGGCTCGGCCATCCAGTGGCTGCGTGACCAGCTCGGCCTGATCCAGGACGCGGCTGACACCGAGGCGATGGCCAAGCGCGTCGAGGACAGCGGCGGCTCCTACTTCGTGCCGGCCTTCTCCGGCCTGTTCGCGCCCTACTGGCGATCCGACGCCCGCGGCGTCATCGTCGGCCTGAGCCGCTTCGTCAACCGCAACCACATCGCTCGGGCGACGCTCGAGTCGATCTGCTACCAGACCAAGGACGTCGCCGAGGCGATGCGCAAGGACTCGGGCGTGGAGCTCGAGGAGCTGCGCGTGGACGGCGGCGCGACCATCAACGACACCCTCATGCAGATGCAGGCCGACATCCTCGGCGTGCCGGTCGTGCGCCCCGTGGTGGCCGAGACCACCGCACTGGGCTCGGCCTACGCCGCCGGTTGGGCCGTCGGGTTCTGGAGCAACTTCCAGGAGATGAAGGACAACTGGAACGAGGACAAGCGCTGGAACCCGCAGTGGACCGACCAGCAGCGTACGGACGGCTACGCCGGCTGGAAGAAGGCCATCGAGCGCACGTACGGCTGGGTGGACGTCGAAGGCTAGTCCTCCCTCGCGTCGAGCGGGCCTCCCGCCCCCGCTCGACGCCTCCCGGATCGGGTCACCGCGCACACGGCCCGATCCGTGCCGGTGACGCGGCCCTCCCGGGCCGCGTCACCGGTGTGTGGGACCCCGGATCTCTGCGATCCTCGACCGCGCGCAGGAGGAGGTCCCCATGACCGTGGGCCTGGTGCTCGTCAGCCACAGCGCCGCCATCGCCGAGGGTGCGCGTGAGCTCGCCGCCCAGATGAGCCCGGGCGTGACCATCGTGGCCACCGGAGGCGATGAGGACGGCGGCCTCGGCACCAGCCTCGAGGCGATCCTCGCCGCACTGGAGGAGGCCGACCAGGGCGAGGGCCTGGTGGTCCTCTACGACCTGGGGGGCGCGGAGCTGACCGCCCAGACAGCGCTGGAGATGAGCGATCCGGAGGCGGCGTCACGACGCCTGCTGTGCGACGCGCCGCTGGTGGAGGGCGCTCTGGCGGCCGCCACCACCGCAGCTGGCGGCGCCGACGTGGAAGCGGTTGCCGCGGCAGCCCGGGCCGCGGGCGGGCACGGCGGGCCACCCCCGCAGGAGGCCACCGGCGCGGCAGCCGAGGGGGAGCCCGACGCCGCGGACCGGGTGATGCTCACCAACCCCCTGGGGCTGCATGCGCGCCCGGCGGCTCAGGTCGCGCGCGAGCTGCATGACACCCAGGCGGAGATCCGGGTGGGCATCCCCGACGCGGCCGGGGTGTCCGCGCGGTCCCTGCTGGACATGGTCAGCCTGGGAGCCACGGCTGGCACCGAGCTGATCATCGAAGGGTGGGGTCCCGGCGCCGAGGCTGCGGTGCAGCGCATCGCTGCGTTGGCACGGGAGGGCTTCGGCGAGGGCACCGCGCCGCCGGCGCCACCCGGCGACGGTGAGGCCACACCGACCGAGCAGCCGGCGCAAGCCCCAGCGCTGGTCCCGGGGAGCACGCGTCGTGGCGTGCCGGTGATCGGCGGCCTCGCCGTGGGTCCAGCCGCGACCCTCCAGGCCAGCCTGCCCGACGTCGACGAGCAGGGGGCAGCCAGCGCCGCCGAGGAGCACCAGCGCCTCCGCGCCGCCCTGGACCGCGTTCGCACCGAGCTGGCAGCCCTCGCCCGCGGCCCCGAGGGGGCGATCTTCGCCGCCCATGAGGTCCTGCTCGACGACCCGGCGCTGGCCGCGGCGACGCGCGAGCGCATCGACGCCGGCGCGTCGGCGCCCTCGGCCTGGCGCGCGGCGATCCTCGCCCAGCACGCGCGCCTGTCGGCCCTGACGGGCGAGGCCCTCGCGGCGCGCGCCGCCGACGTCATCGACGTGGGCCGCCGCGTCCTGCGCGAGCTGGGCGTGCCCGTGGGGGCCCCGGAGATCCCCTCGGATGCGGTGGTCGTGGCCGACGACGTGCTGCCGTCCCAGGTGCCCGCGCTGGTGGAGGCCGGAGCGGCCGGGGTCGCGCTGGGCCGGGGCGCACCGACCTCGCACGCGATGATCCTCGCGCGCGCCGCGGGCCTGCCGGCGGTGACGGGCCTCGGTGGTGACGTGGACAGCGTCGCTGAAGGCGTGACGGTGGTCCTCGACGGGCATGCCGGCACGCTCACCGTCGACCCCGACGCCGCGACGCTGGCGGACGCCCGCGAGCGGCTGGCGCGTCAGCGCGCCGCACGCGAGGAGCTGCTCGCCGCCGCGCGCGAGCCCGGCGCCCTCGCGGATGGCACCCGCGTGGTCGTCGCGGCCAACGCCGCCCGCCCCGCCGAGGCCGAGATGGCCGCCACCGTCGGCGCCGAGGGCATCGGCCTGCTGCGCACCGAGATGAGCTTCCTCGAGCGCAGCGAGCTGCCCGACGAGGACGAGCAGACGCGCGACCTCGCCGCGATCTGCGAGCCGCTGGGCGACGAGCTGGTCATCGTGCGCACGCTCGACGCGGGCGGGGACAAGCCGCTGCCGGCGCTGGACCTCGATCCGGTGCGGCACGGCTTCCTGGGCCAACGGGGGCTGCGTCACGGGCTGGCCCACCCCGAGGTGCTCGCTCCCCAGCTGCGCGCGATCCTGCGTGTGGCCGCCACCCATCGGATCGCGGTGATGTTCCCGATGGTGACCGACGTCGAGGAGGTGCACGCGGCCCGCGCGGCGCTCGAGGATGCCGCGGCGGCACTGGATGCCGAGAGCGTGACCCGAGGGTGGCCCGAGCAGATCGGGGTCATGGTCGAGGTGCCCGCGGCAGCGCTTGCGGCTGACCGCCTGACCGCTGCGGTCGACTTCTTCAGCGTGGGCACCAACGACCTGGTGCAGTACACGATGGCAGCCGACCGCACGCTGTCCGAGCTGGCGCACCTGACTGCGCCGGACCACCCCGCCGTGCTGCGGCTGATCCGCCAGCTCTGCGAGGCCGCCGAGTCGGGAGGCTGCTGGGTCGGGGTGTGCGGCGACGCGGCCGCCGACCCGGCGCTGGTGCCGCTGCTCGTCGGAGCCGGGGTCCGCGAGCTGTCGGTGGCGCCCGCAGCCGTGCCCGAGGTCAAGGCGGCGCTGCGCCAGCTCGACCTGATCGCCGCGCGCCAACGGATGGTGGACGCCACCGCCAGCGCGGGACCGCACCGATGACCGCGTGACCGTGGGGGGATGACCGGGAGGATGCGCTGATTGAGCATCTCCCACCGTGGTGCGACACTGCTAGCAGGGCGCACAGGCGCCAGCGGACCAGCACAGCTCGAGGCACGCGAGGCAGGGAGACACGGCACGAAGGGAGGTGAGCCGATGGGTGCGCTGGACGAGCGCAAGATCACGGTGCTCGAGGCCGTGGTGCGCGGCTACGTCCGCCACGGCGAGCCCGTCGGCTCCAAGCGCGTGGCCGAGGAGTCCGACCTCGGCGTGTCGCCGGCCACGATCCGCGCGGAGATGGGCGCCCTGGAGGAGGCGGGGCTCATCACCCAGCCCCACACCTCCGCTGGGCGGGTGCCCACCGACGCCGGCTACCGCCTCTACGTGGACCGCATGGCCCGCGAGGCCACGCCCACGCCGCAGCAGCAGGCCGCGGTGGAGCGGCATCTGCTGGGCTCGGCCGACGCCGAGCAGCTGCTGCGCCGCTCCTCGCAGGTGCTGTCGCGGCTGACGCGCTTCGCCGCGCTGGTCGCCAGCCCCTCACCCGCCGGCACGCGGGTGCGCCACGTCGAGCTGGTGCGCCTCGGCGGACAGCACGTGCTCGCGGTGGTCATCGGCCAGACGGGCCGGGTGGACAAGCGGACCCTGGAGCTCGACGGCGAGCCGGTGGACGAGCACACCCTCCAGCGCGCCCGCTGGGCGGTGAACGAGGCCGTCTCCGGCTTGAGCCTGCACGCGGCCGCGGAGGTCACCGGCGGGCTGGCCGCCGGCTGCACCGACGACCTGCGCCCCCTGGTCCAGGCCCTGTCAGCTGCCCTGGAGCCCGCCGACACCGGCGACCGCGAGCTGTTCCTGGGTGGCACCGCCAACATCGCCACCGGCTTCGAGCAGCCCGGGCAGGTGCGCGCGGTCTACGAGGCCGTCGAGGAGCAGGTCGTGGCCCTGCAGCTGCTGCGAGAGGCGCTCGCCGGCGGCGATCCGGCGGTGCGCATCGGTCGCGAGCTGCCGATCGGCGACGTCGCGCCCGCGGCGGTCGTGGCTGCCGGCTACGACGCGGGAGAGGGGGCCACCGGCTCGCTCGGCGTGCTCGGACCGACCCGCATGGACTATCCGCGGACGCTGGCGGCGGTGCAAACGGTAGCCTCGTCGTTGGAGAAGGCGCTGGCGCAGCTCGACGCCGACCATGGACCGCCGAGCAGCCGCGCCTGACGAACGACCCGCTGCTGCCGACGAGGACCCTGTCGCACCGGTCCCGACTGCGGAGATGAGCTCGTGCGCGACCTCTACGAGGTCCTCGGCGTGTCCCAGGACGCGACCGAGGACGACATCAAGAAGGCCTATCGCCGCAAGGCGCGGGAGCTGCACCCCGACACCGGCGGTGATCCCGAGGAGTTCAAGGAGCTGACCGCCGCCTACGAGGTGCTCAAGAACCCCGAGGCCCGGGCCAACTACGACCGCTACGGCGACCCGCGCGGCCCCGGTGGCGGCATGGGCGGCACCGGCGGGGACCCCTTCGCCGGGTTCGGCGACCTCCAGGACCTGATCGACACGTTCTTCGGCAGCGCCTTCGGCGGCGGCATGGGCGGCCCCAGCGGTGCCGGTGGCCGCAGCCGTGCCCGCCGCGGCAGCGGCCGCGACGCCATCATCGACCTGGTCCTGTCGCTTGAGGAGGCCGCGGCTGGCGTGCGCCGTGAGGTCGAGGTCACCCTCCAGCGCGAGTGCGACACCTGCACCGGGTCCGGCGCTGCGCCGGACTCGAGCGGCCCGGTGACGTGCAAGACCTGCGGTGGAGCCGGCGCGGTGCAGCAGGTCCGGCGCAGCGTCTTCGGCCAGATGCTCACCTCCGGTGTGTGCCCCACCTGCGAGGGGGCCGGCCGCACCGTGGACAGCCCCTGCCCCGCGTGCAGCGGCCAGGGACGGCGCGAGGTCACCGAGACCGTCACCGTCGAGGTGCCGCCGGGGGTCGATGACGGCACGCGCCTGCGCATGAGCGGCCGCGGTGAGGCCGGCCGTCAGGGCGCCCCCTCCGGGGACCTCTACGTCCGGGTGCGCATCGAGCCCCACGAGGTGTTCCAGCGCCAGGGCAACGACCTGCACTGCGAGCTGCGCCTGCCGATGACCCAGGCGGCGCTGGGTGCCGAGCTGAAGGTGCCCACGCTGCACGGCGAGGAGCAGCTCGAGGTGCCGGCGGGCACCCAGACCGGCGACGTGCTCACGCTGCGGCGCCAGGGGATGCCCAAGCTGAACAGCGGCTCGGCGCGCGGGGACCTGCACGTCCACTGCCGCGTGGACACCCCCACCAAGCTGACCGAGCGCCAGCGCGAGCTGCTCACCGAGCTCGCCGCCGAGCGCGGTGAGGAGGCGCCCAGCGGCGCCGGCCACCGAGGGTTCATCGGACGGCTGCGCGAGGTGTTCGGCGGCTAGCCGGCCACGCTGCCCGCGACCCCCGGACTCCGGCACGCCAGGAGCAGCGCCCGTGCGCCTGCCCACCCACGGCCCCCACGTGTTCGTGGATCCGGCCGCCATCACCGTCGACACCGCCGAGCTCGACGACGACGACGGCCACCACCTGACGCGGGCGCTGCGACGCGGCGAGGGCGACGCGGTGAGCGTCGCCGACGGCGCTGGGACGGTGTGGCAGGCGCGGATCGCGCGCACCGGGCCGCCGGTGCTGGTCACGCTCGAGCAGCGCTACGACGTGCCGGCCCCCGACCCGCCGCTGTGGGTGGTGCACGCCCTGCCCACCGGGCGCAAGCTCGACGAGGTGGTGCGACGCCTGTGCGAGCTGGGCGTCGATCGTGTCGAGCCCGCGGTGAGCGCTCGCTGCGAGAACCGCCCGCCGTCCGCGAAGGCTGCCAAGGCGCGGCAGCGCTGGCGGGCCGTGGCCCGCGCGGCCGCCAAGCAGGCGCGCCGCGCCCGGCCCGTCGAGGTCGCCGAGGTGGTCGCCTGGCCGGGATCGCTGGCCCACCACACCGCCGGAGCGGTGCTGTGGGAGGAGGCCGAGCACCCGCTTGGCGCGACGCTCGGCGCGACCGTGCCGGTCGGGCGGGGGGCTCCCGTGGTGCTCGGGATCGGCCCGGAGGGCGGGCTGACCGCCGAGGAGGTCCAGGCTGCCGCGACGCCCGCCGCGACGCTGGGACCCACCATCCTGCGCACCGAGACGGCCTCGGTGGCCGCGGCCGCCATCGCCCTGGAGCGCCTCGGGCGCCTCGGCTGACCGCGCCGCGCCGCCTCGCCGTGCGACACGCCCGGCAGTGGCCTCGCCGGGTGACGCCCGCGGCGCTAGCGTGCGCCCGGCCGCTGCCTCCGAGGACCGCTGATGCGCCACGACCCCCCGCCCACACCCACCGTCGACGTCGTCGAGGACCACCACGGCACCGCGATCGCCGACCCCTACCGCTGGCTGGAGGACCTCGACGCTGCGGCGGTGGGGGAGTGGGTCGCCGCGCAGAACGCCGCCAGCGAGGCGTGGCTGGCACGGACGCCCGCGCTGCGCACAGCCCTCGCGGAGCGGCTGCGAGCCCTCATCGACTGGCCGCGACGCAGCGCCCCCAGCCGCAAGGGCGACCGCTGGTTCTGGCTGGCCAACGACGGGCTGCAGGACCAGGACGTGCTCGTGACCGCCACCTCCCCCGAGGCCGAGGCGCGACCGCTGGTCGACCCCAACGAGATGAGCGCCGATGGCACGGTCGCCCTTGCCGGCGCCTCGGTCAGCGACGACGGCACGCTGCTGGCCTACGCGCTCAGCGCGGCCGGCTCGGACTGGATGACCTGGCACGTGCGCGACGTGGCCACCGGTGCCGACCACGCCGACGTGGTGGCCTGGGCGAAGTTCTCCGGAGCGGCGTGGCTGCCCGATGGCTCGGGCTTCTGCTACGGCCGCTTCGCTGCGCCCGCCGAGGGCGAGGAGCACGCGGCGGCCAACCGGGGCCACCAGATCTGGTGCCACCGGGTGGGCACCGACCAGGACGAGGACGTGCTGCTCCATCACGCCCCCGACGACCCGGCGCTGGTGTTCTCGCCGCAGGTCACCGACGACGGGCGCTGGCTGGTGCTGACCGGCAGCCGCGGCACCGAGCGGGTCAACGCGGTGTGGGTGGCTGACCTCGCCGAGCTCGCCGATCCCGGCGGCGACCCCGCGTCGCTAGCGGCGGCGCTGCGCCCGCTGCTCGACGACTTCGACGCGCTGTGGGGCGTGGTCGACAGCGAGGGCGACGAGCTGATCGTGCTCACCGATCACCACGCTGAGCGCCGTCGCGTGCTCGCCATCGACGCGAGCGACCCGACCCGCCGCCGCGAGCTGGTGGCCGAGGACCCGGTCGACACCCTCGCGGGCGCAGCCCGGGTCGGCGACCGCCTGCTCGTGTCGTGGCTGCACCACGCACGCAGCCGCCTGACCCGCCATCGGCTCGACGGGGCGCTGGAGGGCGCGGTGGATCTGCCCGACCTCGGCTCGGTCGGCGCGATCAGCGGCACGCGCGAGGACGCCCACGCCCACCTGACCTTCGCGGGCTTCACCCAGCCCGCCAGCCTGCACCGCCTGGACGTGGCCACCGGCGCGCGCGAGGAGGTGTGGCGCCCCGGTCTGGCCTTCGACCCCGAGGCGCTGGTCACCGAGCAGGTGTTCGTGCCCTCGACCGACGGGACGCAGGTGCCCGCGTTCGTGGTGCGCCGACGCGACGTGGACCTGGCCGCCGGCGACCACCCGACGCTGGTGTGGGGCTACGGCGGCTTCATGGTGCCGGTCACCCCGATGTTCAGCGCCTGGTGGCTCGCCTGGGTCGAGCGCGGCGGGGTGCTGGTCGTGCCGAACCTGCGCGGCGGCGGCGAGTACGGCACAGCGTGGCACCAGGCCGGCAAGCGCGCCCGCAAGCAGCAGGTCTTCGATGACGCGATCGCCGTCATCGACTGGCTCGTGACCCAGGGGTGGACCAGCCACCAGCGGGTGGCGATCACCGGGCGCTCCAACGGCGGGCTGCTCGCAGGGGCGGTGCTCACCCAGGCGCCCGAGAAGCTCGGGGCCGCCCTGCCCGAGGTCGGCGTGCTGGACATGCTCCGGTTCCACACCTTCACCATCGGTTGGGCGTGGGCGAGCGACTACGGCACCAGCGACGACCCCGACGAGCTGCGCTGGCTGCTGGGCTACTCGCCGCTGCACAACGTGACGCCGGGGGTTGCCTACCCGCCGACGCTGGTCATGACCGGCGACACCGACGACCGGGTGGTGCCAGCGCACAGCTACAAGTTCGCCGCGGCGCTGCAGGCGGCCACGCCCGCCGAGGCCGGGCCGATCCTGCTGCGGGTCGAGACCCGCGCCGGGCATGGCGCCGGCAAGCCGACCTCGGTGGTCATCGAGGAGCGCGCCGACGCGCTGACCTTCCTGCTCCGCGCGCTCGGGGCGGTGTAGGGGATGGTGCGACCGGGCTGCGGTGGGTACCGTCGGCGGCGATGACTGAGCCAGCCAAGAACCAGGTCGTGTGCCCGCGGTGCGGCGAGATCAAGCTCGAGACGCCGCCCGGCACCCGCGTGCTGCCCACCCTCGGGATGGCCAAGAAGGCCGCGATGGCCGAGTCCGGTGACGTCGGCCCCTGCGACTGCGGACGCCATCCGGGCGAGGCCGCGGGCGGCGAGCCCACCTAGGGCGGGCTCCGCCTGCGGCTCGCCGCCGACCAGCCCAGCAAGGGGGAGCCATGGCGACCGTGTTCACCAAGATCATCCGAGGTGAGCTGCCCGGGCGCTTCGTGTGGTCCGACGAGCGCTGCGTGGCGTTCCTGTCCATCAACCCGCTGACCCCCGGCCACACCCTGGTGGTGCCTCGCGAGGAGGTCGACCACTGGATCGACCTGGCCCCCGAGCTGTGGGCGCATCTGACCGCGGTGTCCCAGACGATCGGCCAGGGGCTGCAGGAGGCGTTCCAGCCCGGCAAGGTCGGCATGATGCTCGCCGGGTTCGAGGTGCCCCACGTGCACATCCACCTCGCGGCGATCGACTCCGAGGCCGACCTCGCCTTCGCCAACGCCGAGCGCGACCCCGATCCGGCGGCCCTCGACGCGGCGGCCGCGCGCCTGCGGGCCGCGCTGCGCGCCCAGGGCGCCACCGGGGTCACCGGCGACTGAAGCCGCGCCGCGCTGCGCCGCGCCGCGCGGAGCCTCCGTCGTGAGGCGTTCGTGGCCGGCGTCGCTACCCAGGCTCGGGCGCGGACTCCTCGAGCTCCAGGCCGCGGGTCTCCGGCAGGAACGCATACAGCCCGGCCAGCAGCGCCACGGGCAGGCACAGCACCACCCCCGCCACCGCGAAGGTGCCGAAGAGCTCGGCGAGCAGCCCGAACGCCGCGAGCCCGACGACCTGCCCGAGGACCCCCGAGGCCGCCAGCCACCCGGCGGCCGTGGCGCGCACCGAGGTGGGGAACACCTCGGCGTCCAGGGAGCCCCCCGAGGGCGTGTACGCCCCGCCGCCGATGATGGACAGCAGGTAGCCCACGGCGAGCATCCCGAACTCGCCGGTGTAGGCCAGCGCGCCCGCCACCGCGGTCAGCGCCATCGAGCCGGCTGCAGCGCCGCGGCGTCCGAAGCGGTCGGCGGCCCACCGCCCGACCACCAGGCCGGCCAGCCCCAAGGGGCCCGCGGCCAGCACCAGCCCGCTCATCTGCAGGGGGCTGACCTGCAGCACGCCCTCGCCGTAGACGAACAGGTAGGTCCACACCGGGCCGAGCACCAGGCCGACGCCGAAGGTGATGATGCAGATCAGCGTCAGCCGGGCTCGCAGACCGGCGGGCACGCTGCCCAGGCGGCGGCGCAGGACCGCGGTCTCGGCCGAGGCCTGCTGTGCGGTCGCCTCGTAGCGGGCCGGCTCGCGGATGCGCCGGGCCGCGACGGGCACCAGCAGCAGCGGCAGCAGCACCAGCAAGAGGATCCCACGGAAGTCCAGCAGCGGGTCCAGCACGCCGCGCAGCACCGAGATCAGCCCCGAGCCGACGGCGTAGGCGCCGCCGATCAGCGCGATCGCCTTGGCGCGGTTGGCGCTGTCGGTCTCCTCGGCCACCATCACCGCGGCCACGGCGTCGGTGCCGGTCAGCATGGGGCGCGCCAGCGCGAGCAGCGCGACGAACACCCAGAAGGCCCAGGCGCCAGCTGCGGCGGCGGTCAGCGCGAGCCCGCCGCTGGCCAGCAGCAGCACCGTACGACGGCGCCCGAGCCGGTCGGCGGTGGAGGCCGCCACCAGGCTGCCCAGGGATGCCAGGCGGATGATCGCCAGCCCGATGCCCAGGGTCGTCAGGGCCATGCCCACCTGCTCGATGGGCTGCTCGGCCTCCTCGGGCGGGGTCTCGCCGAACTCGATTGCCACGTCCCCGGCGATGGCCGTCACTCCGAACTGGGCGGTGCCGGCGAACAGCGCCAGCGAGGCGGCCGCGACCACCGGGGTGGACAGCCAGCTCACCGTCGGAGCGCCATCATCCGCCGGCCGCGCCAGGAAGCGGGCCAGCACCGAGCGGGGGGAGCGCATGGCGCCCATCCTGCCCGCGGCGCCGCTGCGAGGCTGATGACCTTGGCGGATCCCGCCGGTAGACTGCAGGTGTCACCACGACGCCGACCCCACCGATCCGCTTGGCGACCACCATCCAGGTCAAGACCACCATTCCCACCCATCACTCGATGGTGTCGGTGCTGGGCACGCGCGACGAGCTGCTGCGGCTCGTCGAGGACAGCTTCAACGCCGACATCCTCGTGCGCGGCAACGAGATCACCGTCACCGGCACCGAGGAGGAAGCCGGGCGCGTGGTCCAGGTGTTCGGCGAGATGACCAAGCTGCTGGACACCGGCAGGTCGCTGGACAGCGACGCGGCCGCAGCCACGATCGACATCGTCAAGGGCGGTCAGGAGGCCTCGCCCGCCGAGGTGCTCGGCGACCAGGCGCTCACCCACCGCGGACGGGCCATCCGCCCCAAGACCGTGGGCCAGAAGCGCTACCTCGACGCGCTGCGCGACAACACCGTGGTCTTCGGCATCGGCCCGGCGGGCACCGGCAAGACCTACCTGGCCATGGCCATGGCGGTGCTCGCGCTCAAGCGGCGCGAGGTCAACCGCATCATCCTCACGCGCCCGGCCGTGGAGGCCGGCGAGCGCCTCGGGTTCCTGCCGGGCACGCTGCACGAGAAGATCGACCCGTACCTGCGCCCGCTGTTCGACGCGCTCCACGACATGATGGACGCCGAGCAGATCAGCCAGCACATGGAGCGCGGGACCATCGAGGTCGCCCCGCTGGCGTTCATGCGCGGGCGCACCCTCAACGACAGCTTCATCGTGCTCGACGAGGCCCAGAACACCACTCCCGAGCAGATGAAGATGTTCCTGACGCGCCTGGGCTTTGGCTCCAAGTGCGTGGTGACCGGCGATGTGACCCAGATCGACCTGCCGGGCGGCAACCGGTCGGGCCTGAAGGTCGTGCGCGACATCCTCGGTGACATCGACGGGGTCGCGTTCATCGAGCTCGGCGGCGACGACGTGGTGCGCAACCGCATCGTCCAGGACATCGTCGAGGCCTATCAGCGCTTCGACGCCGGCGGCGGCGACGGTGGCGGCCACCAGCGCGGCACCTCCTCGGAGCAGCGACGCGCCCAGGGGGACGGGCGATGAGCGGCCGGCGCGCGCACGGGCGCGCCGGCGGTGACGCCGAGGCGGTGCCGCGGTGAGCGTCGAGCTGGACGACGAGCAACCCGAGCCGGTCCCGCACGCGCGGCTGCGGCGGCTCGCCGAGCACGTGCTGGAGGCCGAGGGCGTGCCCTCGACGATGGACCTCGCGGTGCGCTGCGTGGACGCCGAGGTGATCGCCGAGCTCAACATCGCCCACCTCGACGGTGAAGGTCCGACCGACGTGCTCGCCTTCCCCCTGGACCACCCGGACGACGTCGACCCCGACGCGGACGTGCCGGCGCTGCTCGGCGACGTGGTCCTGTGCCCGGCGGTGGCGCGCGCCCAGGCCACCGCGGGCATCTCCGCCGAGCTCGAGCTGCTGCTGGTGCACGGCGTCCTGCACCTGCTCGGCCACGATCACGCCGAGGACGACGAGCGCCAGGTCATGGAGGCCCGCACAGCGGCGCTCCTCGAGGCGTTCCGCGCCGTCGAGGGCCAGCCCGGCGACCACGCCGACGACGCGCCCGCCGCCTCCTCGCCGCGCGAGGGGAGGGCCGAGGCGTGACGCCGGCGGAGGCCTGGGCGCTTGGCGGCGCGGTCGCCTGCGTCGCGCTGGCGGCGGTGCTCGGCGCCGCCCAGACGTCGCTGTCCAAGACCACGCTGCCACGCGCCGAGGCGCTGGCCGAGCAGGGCGCACGCGGGGCGCGCGCGCTGGTGGCGCTCATGCGCGATCCGGCGCGCACCCTCAACATCGTGGCCCTGCTGGCGGTCACCGCCCAGGTCGTGGCGGTGGTGCTGCTGACCACGGTGCTCGCCGTCCACCTGCCGCTGGCGTGGGCGGCGCTGGCCGCGATCGTCGGTGGCTCGGTGGTGCTGTTCGTGGGCGCCGAGGTGGCTCCGCGCACCCTGGCGGTGGCCAGCACCGACCGGGTCGCGTGCGCGCTGGCACCGCTGGTGCGTCGCCTCGCGGCGCTCGCCGCACCGTTCGCGGCGGTGCTGGTGCCCCTCGGGCGGCTGCTGAGCCCCGGTCGTGGCGCCAGCACCAGCCCGTACATGACCGAGGACGAGCTGCGCGCGATGATCGACGTCGCCGAGTCCGATGACGTCATCGAGCCCGCCGAGCGGGAGATGATCCACTCCATCTTCGAGCTCGGCGACACCGTGGTGCGCGAGATCATGGTGCCGCGCCCCGACATGGTGACCGTCGGCGCCGACGCCACCCTGGACGAGGTGCTGGAGGTCATCATCCGCGCCGGCTACTCGCGGCTGCCGGTGTGGCACACCGACCGCGACCGCATCGTCGGGGTCGTCTACGCCAAGGACGTCCTCATGTGGCTGCGGGACGGTCACGTCGCCGGGGAGCCGTGGGACGACCTGCTGCGCGCCCCCTACTTCGTGCCCGAGCTCAAGCGGGTCGACGACCTGCTGCGCGAGCTCCAGGCCGAGAAGGTGCACCTGGCGATCGTGGTCGACGAGTACGGCGCCACCGTGGGCATCGTCACCATCGAGGACATCCTCGAGGAGATCGTCGGCGAGATCGTCGACGAGTACGACAGCGAGGAGCCGCTGGTCGAGCAGTCCGACGAGGAGGGGCTGCGCGTCGACGCGCGCCTGCCCGTCGACGAGCTGTCCGACCTGCTGTCGTGCGAGCTGCCCGATGACGAGTGGGACACCGTGGGAGGCCTGATCGTCGGGCTGCTGGGGCATGTCCCCACCGCCGGCGAGCAGGTCGAGGTCGCCGACGTGCGCCTGACGGCGCAGTCGGTGGAGGGGCGCCGCGTCGCCAAGGTCCTGGTCGAGCGCCTGGTGCCCAGCGACGGTGAGGCCACCGCCGAGGGCGACGCCGCGCACGAGGGGGCGGTCGGCGAGGACGACCACCCCGAGGTGACCCGCTAGCCGTGGACGGCACGGCTGACGCACTCGTGGCGGCGGCGCGCAGGGTGCGCCGCCACGCCTACGCGCCCTACTCCGGGTTCGCGGTGGGCGCGGTGCTCGTGGCCGAGGACGGGCGCTGGTACCACGGAGTCAACGTCGAGTGCGCGGCGTTCCCCGCCGGGCTGTGCGCCGAGCGCGCCGCCCTCGCGGCCGCGGTGACCGACGGGCAGCGCGGGATCACCGCGATCGCGGTGGCCGGCCCTGGGGCGGATCCGGTGACCCCCTGCGGGGTCTGCCGCCAGGCGCTGGCCGAGTTCGGCACCGACGTGGCGGTGCTGTGCGCCGGCGAGGAGGGCGAGCCGGTGTCGCGACGCCTCGCGGCGCTGCTGCCCGAGGCCTTCGGACCGGGGTCGCTGCAGCGCTGACGCCGCCCGCTGGGCACCGCGGGCCTGCCCGGCACGCGTGTGCGAGACTCCGCGCCATGGATGCCGTGGTGTTCGACATGGGCGGGGTGATCCTCGAGTGGGACCCGGTCACGCTGTACGAGCGCGTGCTGGGGCTCGACCGGGCTCAGGCGCACGCCCTCGTCGACGAGATCGATCTCTACGCGTGGAACGCGCGGCTGGACGCCGGTGAGCGCATCGCCGTGGTGCTGCCGCACTGGCAGCAGGTCCATCCGCACCGTCGCCGGGAGATCGCCTGGTTGCACGACCGCTGGCCCGCCTCGGTGGTGCGCATCCATCACGAGACGGTGGCGCTCATCGAGCGCGTGCGGGCCACCGGCGTGGTGGTCGCCGGCCTGACCAACGCCTCCGACGAGCACATGCCTCACGCGCGGCGCCTCGCACCGGTGCTGGACCGGCTCGACCCGCTCGTGGTGTCGGGAGCCGAGGGCGTGGCCAAGCCCGATCCCGAGATCTACCGGCGCCTGCTGGCACGCCTGGACGCGCCGGCGCAGCGCACGGTCCTGGTCGATGACCGGGCCGACAACTGCGCGGCAGCGGTGGCGCAGGGCATGGAGGCGGTGCAGTTCGCCGACGCCGCCCAGGCCGCCACCGCCCTCGTCGAGCTTGGCGTGCTCCCGTCGCAGCCCGCGGCGCCTGGCGGGCGGGAGACGAGCCGCGCGAGCTGACGACGCCCGCTCCGAGCGGTGGCGCGCACCGAACGCGGAGGGCAGCGCGCTACCCTCCGCCCATGCGCTCTGGCTTCTGTGCGGTGGTCGGTCGCCCCAACGTGGGCAAGTCGACCCTGGTGAACGCGATGGTGGGCCGCAAGGTGGCGATCACCACCCCGGTGCCGCAGACCACGCGGCACGCGATCATGGGGGTGCTGCACCAGCCCGCCAGCGAGCGCGAGGAGCCCGACGAGCCGCCCTTCGGCGAGCACCCCGAGGACCTGCAAGTGGTGTTCGTCGACACGCCCGGGCTCCACAAGCCGCAGACGCTGCTCGGCAGCCGCCTCAACGAGGTCGCCCGCAGCCAGCTCGCCGGCGTCGACGTCGTGGTCCTGGTCACCGACGGCGAGCGCGGGGTGGGTCGCGGGGACCAGTTCATCGCCGGCCTCGTCGACGAGGCGCAGACCCCCACCATCGCGGTGCTCAACAAGAACGACCGCATCGGCCCCGACCGCGCGCTGCCGGGGCTGCAGCAGCTCGCCGACCTCGGCGACTGGGACGAGATCGTGCCGACCGCGGCGGCCACCGGCGAGGGCGTCGACCGCCTCGTGGAGCTGATCAGCGCCCGGCTGCCCGAGGGGCCGCCGTACTTCCCCCCCGACATGGTCTCCGATCAGCCGCTGGAGCGCTGGGTCGCCGAGGTCATCCGCGAGAAGGCCCTGGTGGTCATGCGCGAGGAGGTGCCGCACTCGATCGCGGTGGTGGTCGAGGAGATGGGGCCCGGCGAGTCCGAGGACGTCACCGCGATCACCGCCCACCTCTTCGTGGAGCGCCGCTCCCAGAAGGGGATCGTCATCGGCCGCGGCGGCGAGGTGCTGCGCGGCATCGGGCGTCGCGCCCGCGAGGAGCTCGAGCTGATCCTCGGCACCAAGGTCTGGCTCGACCTCGAGGTCAAGCTGGCCAAGGAGTGGCAGCGCGACCCCAAGGCGCTGCAGCGCTTCGGCTACTGACACGCGCCGCACGCGCCGGCGGGTGCGGTCGTCGCGAGCCGGTGCAGCACCTGGGCTCGCTCGCACCGGTCGCGGCACTAGGCTTGCGGTGATGCGCGCCTACCGCGAGCAGGCGATCGTCCTGCGCACCTACAAGCTCGGCGAGACCGACCGGATCCTGCACCTGCTGTCCACCGGCCAGGGCAAGGTCCGCGCGGTCGCCAAGGGCGTGCGCCGCCCCGGCAGCCGCTTCGGTGGGCGCCTCGAGGTGCTGTCCCACGTCGACGTGCAGCTGCATCCCGGTCGCACGCTCGACATCGTCAACCAGGTCGAGCTCGTGCACGCCTTCGCGGGGCTGCGCGCGGACTGGTCGCGCTCGGCCTGCGCCCAGGCCATGGCCGAGGCCGTCGACCGCATCGCCCAGGAGGGCGAGCGCCACGTCGGGCTGTTCGTGCTGCTCCGCGAGACGCTGCTGGCACTCGAGGCCGAGCCCGCCGACCCGGCCGCGGTGCTGGACGCAGCCCTGCTGCGCCTGGCCTCCACCGCTGGCTACCACCCGCACCTGCAGGCATGCGCGGCCTGCGGAGCGCCCGGAGCGCACGCGGTGTTCCACCTCGACGCAGGTGGGCTGCTGTGCGCCACCTGCGCCCCGGTGGGCGCCCAGCCGCTGGCAGCGGGCGTCCTGGAGGGTCTGCGCACCCTGGCGCAGGCGCGGTGGGAGGACCTGGACGCGTGGGCGGCCGGTGTCGACGGGCGCACGCGGCGCGCGTGCGCTGCGCTGGTCTCCAGCTACCTGACCCATCACCTCGGCGCGCCGCTGCGCGCCTGGGACCTGGTGCCGCGATGACCGCCGATCCCACCACCCGCACCGACCTGGCGGCGCGCCACGGGCTGTCGGCCGAGCGCATGCCTCGCCACATCGGCATCATCATGGACGGCAACGGCCGCTGGGCGGCGCTGCGCGGCGAGCCGCGCAAGGTCGGCCACACCGCCGGTGAGGCGGCGCTGTTCGACGCTGTCGAGGGCGCCATCGAGCTCGGCGTCGAGGTGCTCACGGTCTGGGCGTTCTCCACCGACAACTGGAAGCGCCCCAAGGCCGAGGTCTCGTTCCTCATGGAGTTCAACCGCGACCTGCTGCGCCGTCGCGCTCACGAGCTCGACGCGCGCGATGTGCGCGTGCGCTTCATCGGCCGCCGCGATCCGCCCGTGCCCCGCCGGGTGCGCGACGAGATCGCCTGGGGCGAGGACCTGACCGCCGACAACGCAGGGCTCAAGCTCCAGGTGGCGTTCAACTACGGCGGCCGCGCGGAGCTGGCCGACGCCGCCCGACGCGTGGCCGAGGACGTGGCCGCCGGGCGGCTCGCGGCCTCGGCGGTCGACGAGGAGGCCCTGCGCGCGCGACTCTACGAGCCCGACGCCGCTGATGTGGACCTGCTCATCCGCACCTCCGGGGAGCAGCGCCTGTCGAACTTCCTGCTGTGGGAGACCGCCTACGCCGAGCTGGTGTTCACCGAGGTGCTCTGGCCCGACTTCGACCGCGAGGAGCTCGCCCGCTGCGTGGCCGCCTACCAGGGGCGCGACCGCCGCTTCGGCGGGGTCCGCCAGCACGCGCGCTGATCACCGGCCGGCCCTGCCGAGCCCCGAGCGCCCTGCGGGCATCTGAGCGCGCCACAGGAGCCCAGGCTCCCTACCGGGCGTAGGGCGTGATCAGCTGGTCGACCGGGGCGAAGTCGTCGCGCAGCACCACGCCCTCGGCGGCGAGCTCGTCGACCGCGGCATCGGCGAGCACGACCTCGTCGCCCTCGCGCGCGGCGATGGCGTCCTCAAGGCCCGCGCGGTCCAGCGGCGCGTCGGAGGCGACCAGCACGAGGTTGCCGCCCTCGGCGCCGCGCAGGCGCTCGGGCGGGCCGAGCACGGTGACGTGCGTGAAGACGCTTGCCAGCGTGGCTGCCTTGGCGCGAGCGAAGTCCATCGGCGGGCGGTCGATGAGGTTCACCGTGTACAGCCCGTCGTCGGTCAGGGTGCGCGACACCTCGCCGGCGACCTCGCGGGTGGTCAGGTGCCAGGGCACCGCCAGGCCCGCGAAGGTGTCGCCCACGACCACGTCGTAGGCGTCGTCGGGCTCGTCCTCCAGCGCCAGGCGCGCGTCACCAGTGACCACCTCGATCCCGCTGGTGGGCTCGTAGCCGAGCTCGGCGACCGCGAGCTGCTCCAGCATCGGGTCGATCTCCAGCACCCGCGACGTGGAGCCCGGGCGGGTGGCGTCCAGGTAGCGCGGCAGGCTCAGCGCGCCACCGCCGAGGTGCAGGGTGTCCAGCGGCTCGTCGGGTGGGGCGGCCACCGCGAGCACGTCGCCGAACATCCGCATGTAGTCGAACTCGAGGTGGGCCTCGTCGTCGAGGTCGACGTAGCTGTGGGGCAGCGCATCCAGGATCAGCGTGCGGCCGCTGTCGCGCTCGGGATCCTCGATGATCTGCGCGCAGTAGTAGCGCGACTCGTGGTCGCAGGCCGGGTTGGCTGCCGCCGTCAGCGCCGCGGCCAGCACCGCCACCGCCGCGGTGGCGGGCAGGCGGCGATCCCCCCGCGGGCCCAGGCGCCACCAGGCCAGCGCGCCGCCGGCCAGCAGGGCGATGCCGATGCCCAGGGCGATGTCGCTGGTGGCGAACGTGCCGACCAGCACGAAGCCGGTCAGGAAGGTGCCGAGGATCGCCCCGGCAGTCGACAGCGCGCTCAGGCGCCCCACGACCTGCCCGGTCTCGTCGAGGTCGGCGAGCTGGATCTTGATCACGGTGGGCGTGACCGCCGACAGCACCGCCGCCGGCGCGAAGAAGCCCGCGGTGGTCAGCAGCACGATCGCCACTGGGCCACCGCCCTGCAGCGCCGCGCCCAGCGCGGTGACGATGGGCACCACCGCCAGCGCGAGGGCGCCGCCCAGCAGGATCTCGGGGGCCAGCAGGCGTCGCGGGTCGACGCGGTCGGCGAGCCGGCCGCCCTGCCAGGACCCCACCGCGATGCCGGCGAGCACCACGCCGATGATGCCGGTGTAGGTCTCCAGCGACTCACCGACGAACGGCGCGAGCAGGCGTCCCGCGAGGATCTCCAGCACCAGCACCGCCGCAGAGGTGGTGAACACGGTGACGCCGGCGGTGACGGGATGCATCAGCGCGCCAGTATGCCGTCCGGCGCCCGTGGCCGTGCCGGTAGCCTGCCGCCCCAGTGCCCGCCGCTGACCCGCTCCTGCTCGCCGTGGCCGCCGTCTTCGCCGTGCTCAACGGCGTCAACGACGGGGGCACGCTGCTGACGCTGTCGCTGAAGGTCGGCGGGCTGCGGCTGGGCGCAGCGCTCGCGGTGCTCGGCGGGCTCGTCGCGCTGACCCCGGCGCTGCTGGGCACCGCGGTGGCCTCGACGCTCGCTGGTCGCCTCGTGGTGTTCGAGGGGCCGGCCGGGCAGCGAGCCGTCCTGGTGGCCGTGGTCGGCGCGGTCGCGGTGTCGACGCTGCTGGCGCGACGCGGGCTGCCCACGAGCCTCACGCTGGCGCTGGTGGGCGGGCTGACCGGCGCGGGGCTCGGCGCCGGTCTGGCGGTGTCGTGGGCGGTGGTCGGCGGGGTGCTGGCCACCGCCGCCGCCGCGCCGCTGCTGGGTGGGCTGCTGGCGTTCGCGCTGTCGCGGGTGGCGCTGCGGGTGCGGGCACCTGGCGGCGGGTCCCGCCTGCTGGGCCGTGCCCACCGAGTCGCGTTCGCGATCCAGGGGCTGGCCTACGGCGCCAACGACGGCCAGAAGATGCTGGCGGTGGCGGCCATCGGCGCCGGCGCAGCCACCGATCCCGTGCCCCGCGACCCGGGGATGCTGGTCGCGGCCGCGGTGCTGTTCGCTGTTGGCGCCGCGCTCGGTCTGCGACGCTACGCCCGGACCGTGGGCGGCGTCATCCCGGTGCGGCCGTCCAACGCCGTCATCGGCGAGGTGGCAGCCTCGGCGGCGGTGCTCGGCAGCGCCGCCGTCGGCGCGCCGGTGAGCATGACGCAGGCGGTGGCCGGTGGCCTCGTCGGCACCGGCGTCAGCGAGGGATATCGGAGGGTGCGATGGCAGGTGGCGCTGCAGATCGTGATCGCCTGGGTGGTGACGCTGCCGCTGGCCCTGGTCGTCGGGGTGGCGCTGGCGGCGCTGGTGGTGTGACGCGCGGACCGCTGCGCCGGCTCGTCGCCGACCTCGGCGGCGGGCTGGAGCGCGAGCTCGTCGATCGTCTCCACGGGCAGGTAGCGGCCGCGCAGCGGGGAGTCATGCTCGCGCGCAGCGCCGCGGTCGGTCACGCCGACACCGAGGAGCTGTCCCAGCGGATGAACCGCGCCGAGCGGGAGGGCGACGACGAGCGCGCCGCCCTGGTGGCCGCCCTGTCCGATGCGCTGATGACGCCGTTCGACCGCGAGGACCTGTTCCGGGTGTCGCGCTCGATCGACGATGTGCTGGACAACCTCCGCGACTTCGTGCGCGAGCTCGCGTTGTTCGAGGTCGCCGACACCCGGTTCGTGCCGATCCTCGACGCCGTCGAGACGTGCCTGAACGACCTCGACACCGCCGTGCACCGCCTCATCAGCGACCGGCCGGGGCTCGTCCACGCCGCGCTGGCCGCCTCGAAGACCAGCAACCAGGTGCGCAAGCGCTATCAGGAGCAGCTCGCCGCGCTGCTCGAGGGCCCCGAGGTCACCCCGGCGCTGCTCAAGCGCCGGGAGCTGCTGCGCCGCCTCGACGTGGTGGGGCTGCGCCTGGGCGAGGCGACCGACGCGTTGGCCGACGGGGCAGTCAAGCGGGGATGAGCCGCAGTCCCCGGTGCTCGGCGCCCGAGGCCGGAGCGCCGCTCGCTAGCCTGCCCGCCATGGACCCCCGCGCGCTCGACGACGCCCTCCACGCCCACCCCGGCGACCCGGCCGAGACGGTGGCCGCTGATCTCGCCGCCGCCCGCGCGGCCGCCGCTGACCCCGCACTCGCGCACGCGGGCCTGGCGCTGCTCGATCTCACCACCCTCGAGGCCGACGACACCCCCCAGCGGGTGCGCGCGCTCGCACACCGCGCGCGCCAGCCCGACCCCACCGACCCTGCTGCGCCGGCGGTGGCTGGGCTGTGCACCTGGCCCGACCTGGTCGGCGCGGCCGCCGCGGTGCTCGCCGGGTCAGGGGTCGCTGCGGTCGCCGTTGCCGGGGCCTTCCCCCACGCGCGCACCACCGACGCGGTCGCCGCGGCCGAGGTCGAGCACGCGCGCTGCGCCGGTGCCGACGAGATCGACGTGGTGCTCGACCGCGGCGCGCTGCGCGGCGCCGGCCCCAGCGCCGCCGCGGCGCGCCTCGCGGTGCTGCGCGAGGCGGCCGGGTCAGCCGGGCTGAAGGTGATCCTCGAGACGGGTGCGCTGGCCGACGACGCCACGATCCGCCAGGCCGGCTGGATCGCGGTGCTGGCCGGCGCCGATGTGCTCAAGACCTCCACCGGCACGCTCCAGCCCGCCGCGACCCTGGAGGCCACGCGCCTGCTGCTGGAGATCGCCCGTGACGGCGAGGCGCTGACGGGCCGGCGGATCGGCGTCAAGCCAGCAGGCGGGATCCGCACCGCCGAGCAGGCCGCAGCGCTGGTGACGCTCGCCCGGGTGGTGCGCGGCACCGACGGTGCGCGCGCCGACCGGCTGCGCCTGGGCGCCTCCAGCCTCCTCGACGAGCTCGTGGCGCACCGCCGCGGGTGATCCACGCCCGCGCAGGACCGCGTCGGTGCGGTCCCCGCGCCCACGCCCTAGCCTGCGCGCCTGCGGCTCGCGCAGCCAGCGCGGGCGAGACACCCACGGAGCGCACCGATGACCGACAGCACCCAGCCGAGCCTCCTCCCCGAGGACCTGCCGCCGGAGTTCGAGGCGGACCTGCACGAGGTCGAGGCCGACGCCGATGACACTGCGGGCACCCACGACACGACGATGGAGACCATCGTCGAGCTGTGCAAGCGCCGTGGGATCATCTTCCAGTCCTCGGAGATCTACGGCGGCCTGCGGGGCGCCTGGGACTTCGGCCCGCTCGGCGCGGCGCTGAAGGACAACGTCAAGCAGGCCTGGAAGCGCTCGATGCTCCAGCTGCGCGACGACGTGGTGCAGATCGACGCCTCGATCCTCATGCACCCCAAGGTCTGGGAGGCCAGCGGCCACGTCCAGGGCTTCACCGATCCGCTCACCGAGTGCCGCACCTGCAACGCCCGCTTCCGAGCCGACCAGGCCGTGCAGGGGGATGCCAGCACCTACGAGTGCCCGCGCAGCGACTACTCGCTGTGCGACTTCGGGCCGGCGCGCCAGTTCAACCTGATGTTCCAGACCCACGTCGGCCCCACCCAGGAGTCGGGGTCAGAGGTGTGGCTGCGCCCCGAGACCGCCCAGGCGATGTTCGTGGACTTCGCCCACGTGCAGCTGACCAGCCGCCAGAAGGTGCCGTTTGGCATCGCCCAGGTCGGCAAGAGCTTCCGCAACGAGATCACCCCGCGCAACTTCATCTTCCGGGTTCGCGAGTTCGAGCAGATGGAGATGGAGTTCTTCGTGCGCCCGGGCGCCGACGAGGCCTGGCACGACTACTGGATCGCCCAGCGCTGGAACTGGTACCTCGACCTAGGCCTGCGCCGCGAGAACGTGCGCATCCGCCCCCACGCCGCCGACGAGCTGTCGCACTACGCCAAGCACACCGTGGACGTGGAGTACCGCTTCCCGTTCGCGTGGAGCGAGCTGGAGGGCATCGCCAACCGCACCGACTTCGACCTCACCGCCCACGGCCAGGCCTCGGGCAAGGACCTGTCCTACTACGACCAGGCCCGCGACGAGCGCTTCGTGCCCTACGTGGTCGAGCCCGCCGCCGGGGTCGACCGCACCGCGCTGGCCTTCCTCGTGGACGCCTACCGGGTCGAGGACGCGCCCACCGCCAGCGGCGGCACCGAGCGGCGCACGCTGCTCAAGCTCGACCACCGGCTCGCGCCGATCACCGTGGCGGTGCTGCCGCTGTCGCGCAACGACAAGCTGGTGCCCACCGCCAAGCACGTCGCCGACCTGCTGCGCGGCCGCTGCACGGTCCAGTACGACGACGCCGGCTCCATCGGCAAGCGCTACCGCCGCCAGGACGAGGTCGGCACGCCCTTCTGCGTCACCGTCGACTTCGACACCGTCGAGGACGACCAGGCCGTCACGGTGCGCGACCGCGACACGATGACCCAGGAGCGGGTGTCGATCGACCGGCTGCCCGCCTACCTCGACGAGCGGCTCGACCTCGGCTGACCGCGTCGTGGCGGTGCGCGGACCGCGACGTGGCGGTGCGCGGGCGCCGCGCTAGTGGAACCCGCCCCAGCGCCGGTAGGGATCGCGGTCGGGGTCGACCTGCTGGGGCGCCGAGGGCGGCCCTGACTGGGCGAGGCGGCGCTGCAGGTGGCCGACCTCGTCGACCAGCGCGTCGGTGCGCTCCAGCAGCTGCGCCACGCCCTTGGCCGACCAGGCGATGAGCCGCAGCCCGGCGCCGACGCAGAAGGTCAGCGCCCAGGCCACGAGCGTGAAGCCCGGGTAGCCCTCCTGGAACAGCAGGCCACCGGCGACGACGCCGGCGATGCCGGCGGCGTACACCAAGGCGTCGGCGATGCGCGCCGCGGTGTAGAGCTCGCTGGGCTTGACGGCGGACCGCGTGCTCACAGGGCCTCCAGGATCGCTGGGGTGCCGATGCTACGCTTCGCAGCGTGAACGGGCCGCTGGAGCCGCGAGCACGCGCCGAGGAGCGCGAGCGTCGCCTGCTGTCCCCGTGGGCCAGCGTGGCCGCTGAGTCCAAGGGCCGCGACCGCCATGAGCCGCCTGACCCGCTGCGCCCCGCGTTCGCGGTGGACCGCGACCGGATCGCAGCCTGCGCGCACGCCGCAGCCGCGGCAGGGCGCCGGGTCCGCCTGGACCGGCCCGGCACCCGCTTCCAGCAGGCGGTGACCGTGTCGGCGCTGGCCCGAGGGCTGGCGCGGGCCCTGGCGCTGAACGAGGACCTCGTCGACGCGATCGCCCTGGCCCGCCCGCTGGGCACCGTGCCGCTGGCCGAGGGGGGGACGCAGGCCCTTGCCAGCCTCGTCGAGGGTGGGATCTGCGTGGGCGAGCAGTCCCTGCGGGTCGTCGAGCGCCTCGCCGGCGACGGCGCCGGGCTGAACCTCACCTGGGAGGTCCGCGACGGGATCCTGGCGCGCGAGGTCGCAAGCGCCCGCACGCGCGAGGGTCAGGCCGTGGTGCTCGTCGAGGACGTCGTCGACGCCGCGCAGCGCTGGGCCGACGCGGATGGGGTGCTGCCGCCCACCGCCGACGGCTGGGTGGCACCGCACACCACGCCGCTGGACCTCGCAGCAGCGCTGCTCGCCGACCTCGCCGCGCACACCGGCGAGGACGCTGAGCTGTGCTTCGGTCCGCGCGGGGAGAGCGTGCTCGCCGAGCTGACCGCAGCGGCGCAGCACGAGCAGCCCGCCAGCGCCCAGCGCGAGCGCGCCGCCCACGTGATCAGCAGCCTGCTGGTGCACGAGGCGCAGCGCGCCGACGGCGACGCCCAGGCCGCGGTGGACCGCCTGTGCGGCTGGACCGACGCGCAGGCTCTGGCAGCCCACCGCGCGCGCTTCGAGCCCGACCTGCGCGCCACTGACCCGGGCGAGTGACCGCCACCGACCCGAGCGACTGACCGCCGCGCAGCGCGAGACGCCGCGACCCCGGGGGTCGCATACACTGCCGGCACGCGTCAGCCCCGTGGTCAGGAGGCTCGTGGCCGGCCGCATCAACGACGAGGACGTCAGAGCTCTGCGGGAGCAGGCGGACCTGGCCAGCGTGGTCAGCGACTACACGACGCTGCGCCGCGCCGGCGGCACCCTGAAGGGCCTGTGCCCGTTCCACGGCGAGCGCACCCCCTCGTTCACCGTCGACCCCGCCAAGCGCGTGTGGCACTGCTTCGGCTGCGGCGAGGGCGGCGATGTGTTCCACCTGCTGATGCAGGCCGAGGCGCTGACGTTCCCCGAGGCGGTCGAGCACCTCGCCCGCCGCGAGGGCTACCCGCTGCGCTACGAGCAGCTCAACCCCGGTCAGCGGCGCGCGATCGGGCGCCGCACCCGCCTGGCCGAGGTCACCGCCGCCGCCACCGCCTGGTTCCGCTCCCAGCTCGCGGCCGCCGAGGGTGCCGACGCACGCGCCTATCTCGACCAGCGCGGCATCACCGAGGCCACCCGCGAGACGTTCGGGCTCGGCTGGGCGCCTGACGCCTGGGACGCGCTGACCCGCCACCTGCGCGACCAGGGCTTCACCAGCCAGGAGGCCATCGACGCCGGGCTGGCCACCGAGGGCCGTCGCGGCCCGATGGACCGCTTCCGGGGGCGCCTGATCTTCCCCATCCACGAGCGCAGCGGCCGCGACGTCGTGGCCTTCGGCGGGCGCATCCTGCCCGGCCGCGAGCTGCGCACCGGCCCGCGTGACGGCGAGCCCCCCAAGTACCTGAACTCCCCCGAGACCGAGCTGTACCACAAGAGCGAGGTGCTCTACGGGCTCGCGCAGGCGCGCGCGGAGATCCAGCGTCGCCAGACCGCGGTGCTGGTCGAGGGCTACACCGACGTGCTGGCGCTGCACCAGGTGGGGGTCCGGCATGCGGTGGCCACCTGCGGCACGGCGCTGACCGCCGAGCACCTGCGCCAGCTCGAGCGCTACGGCCGCAAGGTGGTGCTCGCCCTGGACGCCGATACCGCCGGCTATCGCGCGGCCGATCGGGCGCGCGAGCTGGCCGAGACGGTCGGCATCCGTGAGCTCGCGGTGCTGCCGCTGCCGGCGGGCCGCGACCCCGCCGATCTCGCCGCGCAGGGCCCCGAGGCCGTCGAGGAGGCGCTCGCCTCGGCCCGCACCGCCACGGAGTTCCAGATCGAGCAGCTGCTGCGCACTGCCACGCTGGACACCCCCGAGACCCAGGCCGAGGCCTACCGCGCCACGTTCCCGCTGCTGGCGCGCCTGCGTGACCGCTCGGTGCGCTACGGCTACATCCGCGACGCGGTCGCACCGCGCGTGCGGCTGCCCGCCGACCGCATCGAGGCCGAGCTCGACCGGGCGCTCGCCGCGGGCGAGGTGTCTGCCGAGGATCCCGGCCCCGCCCGGGACAGCGGGGCGGGCGCGCCGCGCGGCCAGGTGCAGACCCCGCGCCTGGCGGGCCGCGCCGCCGAGCCCCGCGACCCCCAGCTGCGCCGTGAGCGCGACGTGCTCCAGCTGGTGCTCCAGCAGCCCCACCTGCTGCCCGACGCCTGGGCCAAGGTCACCGAGGAGGACTTCACCGCCGAGGTCTCGCGCCGCCTGCTGCGAGCGATGCGCGCCGCAGGCAGCACCGCGCTGGAGGACGTGCTGGCGGTGCTCGGCGACGACGACGAGCGCGCCCGCGTGCGCGCCCTGGCCCTGTCCGCCCCCAAGATCACCGAGGAGAAGAAGGCCGCCGAGGAGATCGCGTGGCTGCGCGCGGCGACGCTGGACCGCGAGATGGCCGCGATCACCGAGCGACTGCGCAGCATCCACCCCGAGGCCGACCGCGAGGAGGCCGACCGGCTCTACGCCCGTCGGGTCGAGCTCGAGCGGGCGCGCCGCCAGCTGATCGACCCCCAGGGTGGGTGAGCGTGCCGTGACCGACCCGAGCAGGCTGCCCGAGCTGCCCGATGACGCGTCGGACGAGCCCGGCCTGGGCGATCTGCTGGCCGAGGGCTCCCGCCGGGGGTTCGTGACCTCGGTCGATGTCGCAGAGGTCGCGCAACGACCCGACGAGGACGACGCGGACGCGCTGCGCGCCAAGCTGGAGGCCGCCGAGGTCGACGTGGTGGCGGTGCCGCCCGAGGCGGCGGAGGTCTCGCAGCCCGGGTCCCCGGGCGGCGAGGGCGACGACCCGATCCGGCTCTACCTGCACGAGATCGGCCGCGTGCCGCTGCTGACCGCCGAGCAGGAGGTGGACCTGGCCAAGCGCGTGGCCGCGGGGCTGGTCGCCGCGGAGGTGCTCGCCACGCGCGGCGCCGAGCTGCCCGCACCGCGCGCGCGTGAGCTGCGGCGGCTCCAGCGCGGCGGAGAGCTCGCCAAGCAGCGCATGGTGGAGGCGAACCTGCGCCTGGTGGTCTCCATCGCCAAGCGCTATGTGGGGCGAGGCCTGCTGCTGCTCGACCTGATCCAGGAGGGCAACCTCGGCCTCATCCGGGCCGTGGAGAAGTTCGACTACACCCGCGGGTACAAGTTCTCGACCTACGCGACCTGGTGGATCCGCCAGTCGATCACGCGGGCGGTGGCCGACCAGAGCCGCACGATTCGCATCCCGGTGCACATGGTCGAGACGATGCACCGCGTCCATCGCATCCAGCGGCAGCTGCTCCAGGAGCTCGGGCGCGAGCCCACCGCCGCGGAGGTTGCGTCGGAGACCGAGCTGTCGACCGCGCGCATCGAGGAGATCGAGCAGCTGTCCCAGGACCTCATCAGCCTGGACGCGCCGGTCGGGGAGGAGGACTCGAGCGTCGCCGACTTCGTGCCCGACATCGACGCCGTGATGCCCGTGGAGGCGGCCAGCTTCGTGCTGCTGCGCGAGCAGATCGGGCGCGTGCTGGACACGCTGTCGGAGCGGGAGCGCGCGGTGGTGCACCTGCGCTTCGGGATCGGCGATGGGCGCCCGCGCACGCTCGAGGAGGTCGGGGAGGCGTTCGGCGTGACCCGCGAGCGCGTGCGCCAGATCGAGTCGAAGACCTTCGCCAAGCTCCGTCACCCCTCGCGCAGCCGCTCGCTGGAGGGCTTCCTCGGCGAGTGAGGAGCGCTGGCCGCTGCCGATGCCACAGCCCCGGCAGCGGCACCGCGCGTCAGATGTCGGGGTCGGACACCGGACGGCCGGTGGGCTCGTCGGTGCGGTCGCGTGCCTTGGACGTGACGCGGGCGAGGCCGTCGGCCGCGCGCTCCTCGACGTTCTCCCAGGCGCGCGCCTTGGCCGTGCTCACCTCCGAGCTGATCTGCTGCGCGGGCTTGGAGCTGCGGACCTGCTGCCACAGCTCGCGCAGCTGCTCGTAGCGCTCCCGTCCGGCCCGTGCGCCCAGCACGTAGCCGATCAGGAAGCCGATGATCAGGCCCAAGCGGAATCGCAGCATGCCGTCCCCCTGCTCGGTGTCGGGAGGCAGCCTAACGCGTCGCGGGCCTGCGCTGCGCCCTGGTCGATCGGTGGCTCCGGGGGCGGGACTCGAACCCGCAACCTTGGCATTAACAGTGCCCTGCTCCGCCGGTTGAGCTACCCCGGACCGCAGCGGTGCAGTCTACCCCCTCGGGCACGCCGGCTCAGAGGCGATCAGCGATCGCTGGTGCCAGGACCGGTGCGCGGTGTCGAGCGCCACGTGCGCACCTGGCGGCGCAGCAGCGTCACCGGCGCACGCGCCAGCGCCGCTGGCAGCGCCTCGCAGCCCGCCAGCGGGCCGGGCTGGGCCGGCGCAGCGCCCGGACGCTCGCCCGGGGCGTCCACGCCGCGCCGCTCCAACCACCGGGCCATGAGCGCATCGACGTGCTCGGGGTGCTCCAGGGCGTAGGCGTGACCAGCGTCGGCCAGCAGGCACAGCTCGGCGTCGGGGATGCGCGCCGCGAGGCGACGGCCGTTGCCCGGCGGCACCACGCGGTCCTCGGTGCCGTGCAGCACCAGGGTCGGGGCGGTGATCCGCGGCAGGCGCCGGTCGGTGTCGTGGAGCAGCATGGCGGCAAGGTGCGCCGCCGCGCCCGCGGGTGGCGGCGGGTGGGCGCGCAGCAGCGGCAGCGCTGCGGCCACGTCGTCGGGGCGCTCACGGCGCGTGCGCTCGGCGAACAGCACCTCGGCCAGGCCGGCGGCGTCGGGTGGACGACCGGTCACGCGGCGGAGCAGCGCACGGCGGGCCGCTGGCGTGGGCGGTTCGGCGTGCGCCCCGCCCGGGCTCGTGCAGCCCAGCACCAGGCAGCGCACGCGCTCGGGGAAGCGCAGCGCGAGCTCCTGGGCGACCATGCCGCCCATCGACACGCCGACGACGTGGGCGCGCGTGATGCCCAGCTGCGCCAGCAGCGCCGCCGCGTCGGCGGCGAGATCGGCTGTGGTCGCGGGCAGGCGCCACGCCGGGGAGCGGGCAGCGCCCCGATGGTCGTAGGTGATGCAGTCCCACCGGTCGGCCCACCGCTCCAGCGCCGGCGCGGTGACCGCGGCGCCGGCCCCGAACCCCGGGATCCACAGCATCGCGGGACCGCTGCCGCGTCGCTCGTAGTGCAGTCGGGCGCCGCGCACCATCACCGAGGGCACCGGCGGCTCACCCCTCCCCGGGCGAGGTGGGCGGCGCGGCCGGTGGCGCGGCGGGCAGGTCGTGGGCCTCGGCGAGCTCGGCGAGCGCCGCGGGCAACCGGGCGGCGAGCGCCTCGAGGTCGGGCACCCGCTCGCGATCGGCGGTCAGCCCGAGGTGCAGCTGATCGCGATAGCTCATGGCGGTGAGGTTCAGCGCGGTGGTCTCGTGGATCGGACCCAGCGCGTAGAGCTCGTCGACGCGGGCGCCGGCCAGGCCCAACCGCATCTGCGGGCCCGGGACGTTGGAGGCGACGAGGTTCCACAGCGGTGCGTGGCGATCGGCGACGCGCAGCCGGGTGTAGCCGCGCGCGGTGGCCGCGAAGGCGCCGGCGGGCAGCAGCTCGGCGATCTGCTGGAGCGTCGCATCACCCAGGGTCGCCTGCTGGGACTTGCCGGCGCCCGCCGCCGTGGCAGCCGCCGCGAGGCGCTCGCCGGGGTCCTCGACGGTGGTCGGCAGCCGCACGAGCATCGCCGACACCTGGTTGCCCGCCGAGTCGTCGCCGGCCTCGACCGCGACCGGCACGAGGGCGACCAGCCCCTCGTCGGGCAGGGCGCCCAGTGCGTCGAGGTGGGTTCGCAGCGCGCCCGCCACCACCGCCAGCAGCACGTCGTTGACGGTGGTGGCGGTCCGATCCTTGAGCGCGGTGATGGTCGCCAGCGGCAGGCGACGCAGCGCCACGCGTCGGTGCGGGCCGATCGCGCCGTTGAACGGCGAGTGCGGCGCGGCGCCGGGCAGCGGTGAGGTGTCGGCGTCCTGCGCTGGCCGGGTGAGCAGGCCCTGCGCCGCAGGTGCGAGCCGTCGCGCCAGGCGTAGCGCCGTGCGCGGTCGCGCCGCCAGTCGCCGCGCCGCGCCGGCCAGCAGTGACAGGCCGTTCGGTGCGGGCTCGGGCGCGTCGGGTGCGCCGCCTGTTGCCTGCGCGGCGTCGGGCGCATCGTCGACGTCGAGCATCGCGCCGAGCAGCTCGGCGCCGATGATCCCGTCGATGGCGGCGTGGTGGGTCTTGGTCAGCACCGCCACGCGCCCGTCGTCCAGCCCGTCGATCAGCCAGGCCTCCCACAGCGGGCGGTCGCGGTCCAGTGGCTGGCCGAGGAGCTCGCCGAGCACGCCCATCAGCGCGTCGCGATCGCCCGGGGCCGGTGCGGTGGTGGCCCGCACGTGATGCGCCAGGTCGACCGTGTCGGTCACCCAGACGGGATGGTCCAGACCCAGCGGCACCGTGGCCACGCGACGCTGCAGCGGTGGTGCGCGGTGCAGGCGCGGGCCGATGTGGGTGGCCAGCTCGTCGCGCCCCAGGCGGCCGCGGGGAGCGGTGGAGGGATCCAGCACCAGCACGCTGGCGACGTGCATGTGGGCGGTGGCGGTCTCCAGGTGCCAGAAGAACGCGTCCATGCCCGACAGCGGCGTGGGCATCGCGTGGAGCTCCTCGGCCGAGGGTGACGTCTGGGGCGCGCGCGGGCCGCGCGCCGGGCTCTCACGGTAGCGGGCCGCGGGGAGCAACTGGGGCTCGTGGCGACGGGTCGGTCTGCGCTCCGACGTCCACGATGCGCACCGCCGCCTCGCCGGCGGCGTCGCTGGCGGCCAGGTCGACCTCGGCGGTGATGGCCCAGTCGTGGTCGCCAGCAGGGTCGTCGAGGATCTGGCGCACCCGCCAGACCTCGGGGTGCTCGTCGATGACGAGCAGGTGCGGGCCGCGGGCGTTCGCCCCGGTGGGGATCTCGCCGTGCTCCTCGACATAGGGGTCCAGCGCCTGCGCCCAGGCCTCGGCGTGCCAGCCGTCGTCGCCGTCCAGCGCGCCGAGCTCGGCGAAGCGCTGGCGCGCGGCGAGCTCGACGCGGCGGAACATCGCGTTGCGCACCAGCACCCGGAACGCCCGAGGGTTGGCGGTCACCGGTGGCGGCCCCTCGTCCAGCGCGGGCTCGTCGCGCTCCTCGCCGCTGCTGCGACGCGTGGGGTCGCGCAGCGCCTCCCACTCGTCCAGCAGGCTCGAGTCGGTCTGACGGACCAGCTCGCCGAGCCAGGCCTCGAGGTCGCCAAGCTCGACGGTCTTGGCCTCGGGCGGGATCGTCTGGCGCAGCGTGCGGTAGGCGTCGGCGAGGTAGCGCAGCAGCAGCCCCTCCGAGCGGGTCAGCTGGTAGTGCGCCACGAGCTCGCCGAAGGTCATGGCGCGCTCGGCCATGTCGCGCACCACCGACTTGGGCGCGGGCTCGTGGTCGCCGGCCCACGGCTGGCCCTGCAGGTAGATGGCGAACGCCTCGTCGAGCCAGTCGGCCAGCGGTTGGGGATGTGTGACGTCCTCGAGCAGCTCCATGCGCTGCTCGTACTCGATGCCCTCGGCCTTCATCCGCGCCACCGCCTCGCCGCGGGCGGCGTGCTGCTGGGCGGCCAGCACCTGGCGCGGGTTGTCGAGGGTCGCCTCGATGACCGAGATGACGTCCAGCGCGTAGGTCTCCGACTCGGGGTCCAGCAGCTCCAGGCAGGACAGGGCGAACGCCGACAGCGGCTGGTTGAGCGCGAAGTCGGGTGGCAGCTCCACCGTCAGGCGCACGGTGCGTCCGTCCTCGTCGGGCGCGTCGAGCTCCTCGATGACCTCGGCGGTGCGCAGCTCCCGGTACAGGGCGATGGCGCGGCGGATGTGCTGGCGCTGGGCGGGGCGGTCCTCGTGGTTGTCGGTCAGCAGGTGCTTGAGCGCCTGATAGGCGTCTCCGGGACGGTCGAGCACGCCCAGCAGCATCGCGTGGGAGACGCGGAAGCGGCTCTGCAGCGGCTCGGGCTCGCTGGCCACGAGCTTGTGGAAGGTCTGCTCGGACCAGCTCACCGCTCCCTCGGGCGGCTTCTTGCGCCGGATCTTCTTGCGCTTCTTGGGGTCGTCGCCGGCCTTGGCCAGCGCCTTGGCGTTCTCGACGACGTGCTCGGGGGCCTGGACGACCACCAGGCCGGCGGTGTCGTAGCCAGGCCGCCCGGCGCGCCCGCCGATCTGGTGGAACTCGCGGGCGCGCAGCAGGCGCGTGCGCGTGCCGTCGAACTTGGTCAGCCCGGTGAACAGCACCGTGCGGATCGGCACGTTGATGCCCACCCCGAGGGTGTCGGTGCCACAGATCACCTTCAGCAGGCCGCGCTGGGACAGCCGCTCGATCAGCCGGCGGTACTTCGGCAGCATCCCGGCGTGGTGCACGCCGATCCCGTGGCGCACCAAGCGCGACAGCTGCGTGCCGAACCCCTTGGCGAAGCGGAAGCCGCCGAGCTCGGCAGCGATCGCGTCGCGCTCGGCGCGGCTGGCGACCTTCATGCTGGTCAGCGCCTGGGCGCGCTCCAGGGCCGCGGCCTGCTCGAAGTGGACGACGTAGATGGGCGCCTGCCCCTCGTCGATCAGCGACTCGAGGGTCTCGTGCACCGGGGTGGTGACGTAGCGGTGCTCCAGGGGCACGGGTCGCTCGGCGTGGGTGATGACCGCGGTGTCGCGGCCGGTGCGGCGCTCCAGGTCCTGCTGGAAGAACGTCGTGTCGCCGAGCGTGGCCGACATCAGCAGGAACTGCGCGCCGGTCAGCTCCAGCAGCGGCACCTGCCACGCCCAGCCGCGGTCGGGCTCGGTGTAGAAGTGGAACTCGTCCATCACGACCTGGTCGACGTCGGCCCACGGGCCGTCGCGCAGCGCGAGGTTGGCCAGGATCTCGGCGGTGCAGCACACGATCGGAGCGTCGGCGTTGACGCTGGCGTCACCGGTCATGAGCCCGACGTCGTCGGGGCCGAACAGGTCGATGAGCGCGAAGAACTTCTCCGACACCAGCGCCTTGATCGGGGCGGTGTAGAAGGTGCGCTGCCCCTGGGCGAGCGCGGCGGCGTGCGCGCCGGCCGCCACCAGGCTCTTGCCCGATCCGGTGGGCGTGCCCAGGATCACGTTCGCCCCGGAGGCCAGCTCCAGCAGCGCCTCCTCCTGCGCCGGGTACAGCTCGAGCCCCTGGTCGGCCACCCACGCGGTGATGCTGTCCAGGATCTGCTCAGGCTCGGGGTGCGCGTCGCTGCCGGCGAGCTGCGCGTCGAGGTGGGTCAGCGGCCCTAGGCGGGCGGCGGCGGTGGTGGTCAGCGCATCGCTCATGGCTGCCCATGCTCGCACGCGCCGGCGTGCACGGGCGCGGCGCCGGCGGTCGGTCTGCCGCTCGGTGTCGGTGTGGCACCCTCGCATCCCGGTGGGGGAGGGGCGCCGGGCACGAGGAGCGTCGACGTCGACCGTGGAGAGGAGCCGCGATGCGCCGCACTCCCTGGCCGGTGCTGGTGGCAGCTGCGCTGCTGCTGGCCCTCGGCCTGCTCACCGCCGGCTGCGAGGCCGACGAGCCCGAGGAGCCCGCCGACGCCGAGGAGTCCGCCGACGCCGAGGACCCCGAGGACACCGAGGTCGAGGACGACGAGGTCGCCGAGGACCCCGGTGCCGCCCCGGACTGGGCGCGCGAGGCGCGCATCTACCACGTGTTCACCGACCGGTTCCGCGACGGCGACCCGGCCACCAACGTCGACGTGGATCCCGCGGCGGACGGGACGTTCGACGAGGCGCTGCGCGACTGGATGGGGGGAGACCTCGCCGGCGTGCTCGAGGGGCTGGACCACATCGAGGAGGCCGGCTTCGACACCATCTGGCTCGGCCCGGTCACCGACAACGCCTACTCGCACGGCTACCACGCGATCGACTACCTGGGGGTCGACGAGAACTTCGGCGACCTCGAGACCCTGCGCGAGCTCGTGGCCGAGGCCCACGACCGCGACATGCGGCTGGTCTACGACCTGGTGCCCAACCACACCTCTGATCAACACCCGTGGTTCCAGGACGTGCTGGAGCAGTGCGAGGACAGCGAGCACTACGACTGGTACGGCTTCGATACGTGTGATGCCGCCGCTGGCGAGTACGAGTACGACGCGTTCTACGGCATCGACGAGCTGCCCGAGCTGGACCTCGACCACCCACCGGCGCGGGACTACTTCCTCGAGACCGTGGTGCCCTTCTACCTGTCCGACGAGGAGGTCGAGGTGGACGGCGAGACCGTCGAGGGGCTGGACATGGACGGGTTCCGCCTCGACCACGCCAACGGGCCGAGCCTGGACTTCTGGGCCGAGTTCACCGAGGCCGCGGAGGCCGCCGACCCCGAGGCGTTCCTGTTCGGTGAGATCTGGGATGACGACGACCACGACCCGATCGTGCGCTACGGCGAGCAGCTCCACGGGGCCGTCGACTTCCCCCTGTACTCGGCGTTCGACACGAGCGTTGGCGGCATCGGCGGGCTGGACCGCATCGACGCGGCGGTGCAGGATCGCCTGGAGGCCTTCGACGAGAGGCTGGTGGCACCCACGTTCCTGGACAACCACGACGTCGAGCGCTTCGTCTACTCCGCCGGTGACGACGACGAGGCCCGCCAGCGCCTGCTGGTGGCGCTGACCACCCAGTACGCCCTGCCCGACCCGCCGATCGTGTACTACGGCACCGAGGTCGCCATGAGCCAGACCGGCAGCGGGCCGCTGCCCGACGAGCTCGGCTGGTCCGACCGCTGGTACCGCGAGCCGTTCCCGTGGACCGACGACCTCCCCGGTGGCGAGGCCGACTGGGAGCACGCGGAGGCCGTCGAGGGCTGGGAGCGCCAGGAGCCCGACCTCGACGTCCTCGACCACGTCGCCGAGCTCGGCGAGATCCGCGCCGAGCAGCCCGCGCTCACCCACGGCGACTATGAGAGCCTGACCGCCGAGTCGGAGCTGCTGGCCTTCGAGCGTCACGACGGTGACCAGCGCGTGCTGGCGCTCGTCCACGACGATGACGAGGCGGCCGAGGTGGCGCTCGGCGACCTCTATGACGAGGTCGGTGACGAGGTGATCCTCACGGACCTGCTCACCGGTGAGGAGCACGAGGCCGCCGACGGTGAGCCGGTGATCGCGCTGAACCCCCTCGACGCGGCGCTGCTGGAGATCGAGGGCGAGCTGCCGGATGCCTGAGGCACGTTTGGCTGCCTGGCCAGCCGGCAACACACCTGACTGAGTGCTCACTCAAGCCCTTGGGTTGGCACTCCACGGAGCCGAAAGCGCCGTGAGCACTAGAGGAGGGGGATGAGCCATGCAGAACTGGAAGCGGCCACAGGACTGGATCAACCTGATCGCAGGCGTGTACCTGTTCGCTGTCCCCTACGCGGTCGATCTGGGCACCACAGCGGCGAACACCGCGTGGACCATGGGCGCGGTCATCGCCGTGCTGGCGCTCTGGGCGCTCGGCCAGGCGCACCAGGCCACCCCGATGGTGCTGAAGGTGATCGCGGGCGCGTGGGTGATCCTCTCACCCTGGGCGCTGGGGTTCGCCGGCATCGCGGCGGCCTGGAACTTCTGGGTGGCCGGCGCGGTGGTCGTGGTGAGCGCCCTGTCGACCATCCCGCAGCACCGCGAGTCCTTCGCGGGTTCGCAGCGCCAGACCGCCTGACCCGTCCAGCTGCGGCGCCTGTCGCCTCTGACGACGGGTGTCCGCCGACGCCGCACCTGCTGGCCGGCCACGCTGCGCTGTGGCCGGCCTCGTCGGTTCCGACCGGGACCGAGCGGCCTGCGATCGTGACAGCCAGGAGCGAGGAGCGGCCATGACACGACCAACGCGGCACGAGCAGCACCAGGAGGGCCCCGCTCGGGGCGACGGTGGCCGGCAGGGCACC
>Ga0207421_10000372_pt1 | contig 57132 bp, 51 predicted proteins | sample SodLakKL_010_SED_4_FD_187542 | JGI IMG/M metagenome (GOLD analysis project Ga0207421, IMG submission 187542) | Alkaline sediment microbial communities from Lake Tanatar, Kulunda Steppe, Russia - 8KL_010_SED (SPAdes) (version 2) | ecosystem: Environmental > Aquatic > Non-marine Saline and...
TGTACGAAGCAGGGGTTCTCCGGGAAATGAAGTATTCATAGCTGCAAGTGCAAGTGAGGAAAGGTTAGATCTAAATTTAAAACTGCAAAAATAAACCTGAAATAAACAAGGGAACACAAGCCAGGCTTCCCGTGATTATTATAACTTTTGATTCTATCTGCTACAGTTATGACATTTAAAAATTTCATTGTGTCCCGAAATTAATTGCAAGTTGAGCCAAATTCGCTAGTATTTCAGCGAATATCAAAGCATGTACCGAATTAACAGGTAATGAATAATAGCCACAAACTTATAAGTTTTTTTTGTAAGATAAATGGGGATTTTCCCATAGAAAAATGGGGAGATTCCCCATTGCTTTTTGGGGATAATCCCCATATACAAATAGTTTGCAGAATATATACTTATAGCAGCTATTATTTAAATAAGGTGAAAACTACTGGGAGGTGGGGAGGTATAAACAGGCAGCACTTCTAAACACAAGGTTTTCTTTAAAATCACATATGACAATTAATAAATAACCTAAATTCAGACTATTAGGAAGGGCGTGTTACCATGAAAGTGAAAATGACAGTTCGTAACAAACTATTGCTGGGGTTTGGATTGGTTTTAATTCTGATGGTGGTAATCGGCGGTTTTGCCTTACATAGTTTTAATATCAACAATGAAAGCATGGAAGCCGTCCAGGATAACCAGGAGCAAATCAATCGAACCAGTGAAAACTTAAACCAACATTTTATCTGGCTTAATGAGCTGGGAAGCTCGTTGCTTACAGAGGATTTGTTTACAGGAGAACTTGACCATACATTATGTGAATTCGGAGAATGGTACTATAACTTTTCAGGTAGCGAGCTATATTATGAGGCCAGCCCCGAATTTAGAGAGGCCTTTGATCAATTAGAAGAACCGCACTACCGTCTGCATAATTCAGCTGAAGAAATAGTTAATTTACAGCAAAGGGGCGGCGAAGCACAGCTGGAACAAGCTTCGGAAATATTCCAAGGGCAAACCTTACCCGCCATTGACGAGCTCCACGTTTTATTTGAGGATTTACAGACAGCTCTTGAAGAAGAAAATGCTGCTCTTTTAGCAGAAGCAAACAGGCAGGAAAACCTGGCAATCACGATCATCTTCATTGTTATAGGAGGTTCTGTTATCCTCGCGATTGCAATTGTTATTCTCCTCAACCAGGGCATCTCTAAACCTTTAAAATTAATGTCGGAAAGAATGGAAGTGCTGGCTACACAGGGTGGCGACCTGACTCAGAAATTAGAAGTAAAAGGCAGGGATGAACTTGCCGACCTTGCCAAAGCTTTTAATAATTTCCTCGACAACTTAAGAAATATTATCAGCAGCGCAGCAGGAATCGCCACCGGGGTTAACAGCGGCAGCGAATCGGTATCTTCGGCCTCGGAAGAAATGAGTTCTTCCCTTGAAGAAGTGTCTGCCTCTACTAACCAATTTTCCAGCAACGCCCAGAATTTAAGCAGTAACTCCCAGGCAATGGCAGAAGCTAACTCCAGGATCTTAGATCAAGCTGAAGAAGGGAATAAGGCAATTGAAGAAGCGATTAATCAAATGCAGGTAATCAATAACCGGGTTAGCGAACTGCAAAGTGTAATTTCCGAAGTAGACCAGCGTTCCAACGATATCGGCAAAATTCTAAATGTGATTACTGATATCGCCGATCAAACCAACTTGCTGGCACTTAATGCAGCTATTGAAGCCGCCCGGGCCGGGGAGCAAGGGCGTGGTTTTGCCGTAGTAGCCGAGGAAGTTCGCAAGTTGGCAGAACAATCAGCTGAGGCAGCCAAGGAAATTAGTGAGTTAATTAGTTCTACCCAGGATGAAAGCAAGAAAGCTATGGAAAATATGAATGAAGGAGTTAAAGACGTGGAATCGGGGACAGAAGTAGTCTCCAGGACCGGGGCTACTTTCAACGATATCCTTGAAGCGGTACATGGTATTTCCAAGCAAGTTGAGGAAACAGCATCTGCAGCCCAGGAGTTGAGCGCCGGCAGTGAAGAAATGGCTGCTTCCATTGAAGAACAATCTTCTACCATGGAAGAGATGGCTGCCACTGCCGAAGAACTAAGGGCTTCAGCAGAAAAACTTACCGGAGAAATGAACAGGTTCACCTATGAATAAATGCGCCGTTTTTAGTGAATAGTAATACTTTATATAAGAAGTCTTCGCTTTAAGTTATGACGTTAAAAATCTGTAAAGGCATAAATTCATGACAAGCAACCAAGGGATTAAAAGACAGTCGGAAAGCTTTAACAAGGAGGCTTTGCAATGAATGCTACGACGAAAGAAGGCGAAACTCAACTGGTAGCCTTTAAAATGGGAGAAGAAGAATTTGCCTGCAACATAAAAGATGTCAGTGAAGTTATTAAAATGCTAAAGGTAACCCCTCTTCCCCGCTCATTGGATTTTATCGAAGGGGTAATTAATCTGCGCGGTGAAGTGATCCCGGTAATTGACCTGCGCAAACGCTTCGGCATGTATACAGCTGAGCGGACCAAGGAAAGCCGGATTATTATCGTTGAAGTAGAAGATCGCTTAATTGGGCTAATTGTCGATGCTGTCAGCGAAGTAGCCCGTATCTCCAATGATCAAATCCAGGAAGCTCCAAACCATGTAGCCGGTGGACGCACTGATTTAATCACCGGGGTAGGCAAGCTTGATCAACGCATGATAATTATTTTAGATGTCGAAAAAATCTTGAGCACAGATGAGCAAATTGCCCTGGAAGAAATCACCGGGGCCGGTAAAGAAGTCGCTTCCGAGCAGTAAGGGAACATGCAAAAGGACGGGGACAATAAGCTTAATGAAAACCTCCCCGTCCATTTTCTATAGCAACAACACCTCTATCACGCAAGTATTCCTTTAGGGGTACGACCCTGTTAAAGCAGTAAAAACCAGGGCAAAGTTACCCTGGCTTTCTGTACTAAAGTGGTGTCGGGAGGGGGACTTGAACCCCCATGGTATTAACCACACGGCCCTCAACCGTGCGCGTCTGCCAATTCCGCCATCCCGACATATTTCTTTTTTCAGCTCATTTCAAATTATAAGGTTTTCAATCCCTTACGTCAAGGATTATAAAAACAAAATGTTTAAATGTAAGCGTGGAAATACTGTCAAAAAAAAGGTTTTTTTAATTTTAAAGCGAAAAGATATCAGACGCCTAGATTAATGTAGAGCTTTGAACCCTGTAAGGAGGGGCAAAATGAGCGAAGATATTAAGCCAAAGGCTCTGATGACTTTCCCTGAAGAAATAACCTCTTTTGAAAATCTTACCCTGACCGGCAATGAATATGTTTCACTTCCCCACATAGATCCCACAGGCGGCATAAGACTAACTAATATCCTGCGGCTGGATCAACGGGGACTTTTAGAGTTTTCCGGTGAAGACAAAAAGCCTCTTCTATCGCCTTTCCTGGAAGTGGAAGGCAAGCCGGTATCAATAGATGATAAAGAATTTGCCATGGGGTGGAGTTACCAGCTGAACTGGCTTCCCTCCTTTAGCATGGAGCATCGAAGTGGTTGGGCCTTTAAAGGAGAAATTATCGCCCCTCCGGGCTTTAAGGGTTTCTGCTACCGGCTTTGCTTTACCAATAACAGTGATGAAACTCTTAATATCAAAACTGGATGGCAGGGCTGCTGGTCTGCATTTAACTACGTCATATTCAACCGCCGACCCGTTAACGGCAACAGAAAAATCAGCTTTGATCAGTGGACAGACAGCCTGATCCTGGAAGCAGCTGCGGGATTACCCCTGGCTTCCATGGCTCTTGCTGTAGAGCCCTCTGCCGGTTGGGTTATTGATGAAGAAAAATACTCTTTTATGACGGCCAGGAGCGCCAGGATAGAACCGGGCAAAACTCTTGAAATTATTCTATATGCCGCTTTCAACCTGGAAGCCGACGGAGCAGGAACCACCTGTATCGATTTGCGGCGCCATGGTTACGAGAACTTAAAAGAAGCCAGCCGGCAGTGGCTGAAAAGCAGGCAGATCGCTTTTGATCTGCCCGGCCTGGACGAACTTCTTAACCGGAACCTGTTTTTCTGCTATTTCTACTCCCTGGCCCGCTCCCTGGATACTGAACAATTAGTCCCCCTAACTTCCCGCAGCCCCCGTTATTACGTCAGTTCGGCCTTTTGGAGCAGGGACAGCCTGCTGTGGAGTTTTCCGGCAATAGTTATGACAGATCAAAAAACAGCCCGCGAACTTTTGCTTACAGTATTCAGCCGGCATTTAAAAAATGCCGGGGATCATGCCCACTATATTAACGGAGCTGTACTTTATCCCGGCTTTGAGCTGGACCAGCTTGCCGCTTTTTTCCTGGCACTTGAACATTACCTTAACCACAGCGGTGATGAGTCAATTGTTGATGAGCCGGAAATATATAAGGGCCTTTATAGCCTGGTGAACAAGGCTTTTGAACACTTTGACCCGCATTCCGGACTTTACAGCACTTTTCTTGATCCTTCAGACGATCCGGTTTCCTACCCCTACCTGACCTATGACAATGCACTCCTGCAGCGTTCTTTTTACTTTTTGGCTTCGCTGCAGGCCAGGGAACTCTGGTCTCACAAGGGCGATTTTGCTATCTTAGCCAAGGAACTCCTCCAGGCCATCTATGATCACTGCATAGTTAAAGGTCCTTTTGGAACAATGTTTGCCTGGGCTGTGGACGGAAAAGGGAAATTCACCCTCTACGACAACCCCCCGGGCAGTTTACAGCTGCTGGTGCATTATGGTTTTTGCTCTTTTGAGGACACTGTGTTTAAAAACACAGTTCACTGGATCCGATCTTCAAACAATAAATATTTTTTCCAGGGCGCCAATTTTGAAGAAGCGGGATCCAGGCATGCTGAAAACCCCTGGCCGCTGGCAGCTTGTAACGATTTACTGGCCTGCAATGCCGGGGCAACTGACTTTTTTAAGCGGGCGGAAATGGATAACGGTTTCTTTTGCGAAAGCATAAATCCTGAAACCGGCCTGGTTTCTACCGGTGCGGCTTTTGCTTCCGCTGCCGGATTCCTGGCCTATGCTTTGAGTAAAGCAGAAAGAGATAACAAATGCTCGGAAACTAACCAGGTTATTTAATAAGGAAAACCACCTCAGTTTATAGAAAGAGGGTAATAATGAGTAATTCCCTGGTAAAGCAGCTGCCGCTTTGGGGTAAAATTTTGTACGGAGCCGGATCGGGAGGGTTTAGCCTGATCGACCGGGTCTTGATCACCTGGCTTTTTTATTACTACATCACCAGCCCCTTAGAAGGGGTTGAGGCCTTGATGCCCCCCTTTGCTTTCGGCATTATTATGTTTCTCGGGCGGTCTATCGATGCCCTGGCCGACCCGGTGATTGCCCGCTGGTCCGATAACCATCGGGGGCGCCTGGGCCGGCGGATGCCTTTTATGCTTTTCAGCGGCATCGCTTACTGCCTAATTTTTATCCTCCTTTTTTACCCGCCGGTTGCCGAAACTTCGGCCCTGAACAGTTTTTACCTGGCTATTATGCTTGCCCTGTATTTTACACTGTTTACCGGCTATGTCTGCCCTTACCTGGCTCTCTTGCCGGAACTGGCCCGCAGCACCAGGGACCGGGTTGACCTGGCCACCTTTAGGGCAGTGTTTATGCTGCTCGGCGTCGGGGCGGCCCTGATCGGCTCAGGGATGTTAATCGGTCGCCTCGGATTTCACGGGATGGTCTGGGCAATGGCTGCGGCCGGCCTGGTTTTGCTATACCTCCCCCTGGCGGTGAAGGAAAGAGATTACGCTGAAGCAAAACCGGCGACCCTCGGGCTGGTTGAAGCGATTAAAACCACTTTTAAAAACCATGCTTTCGTAATCTACTTAATCGGCAACGTTACCTTCTGGCTTGGTTTTAATATTATCACCCTCAATTTGCCGCTTTATGTAACGGTGCTTTTAGGTGGGACCGAAGATGATACCTCAATTTATTTCGGCCTTGCTTTCGGCGTTGCGCTGCTCTTTTTCCCGCTGGTAAACATTCTTTCCAAGCGGACCGGGTTAAAAGCAGTCATGATGTTCGCCCTGGTTGCTTTTATGGTCTTACTGCCCCTGTACTATTTCCTTGGCCGGCCTGTTTTTGGCCTTAATCCGGAATTTTTCGGTTATATCCTGATGGCTTTAAGCGGCCTGCCTTTAGCCGTAATTTTTATTGTCCCCGATGCCATCGTGGCAGCTGTATCGGACCTCGAAGAGAAATTGTCCGGCCAGAGGCGGGAAGCGATGTACTTTGGGGCCCAGGGCTTTATCCTGAAGCTGGCCCTGGGGCTTTCCACCGTAATCACCGGTACCTTGCTGGAGCTTTTCGGCAGCACTGCCGCTCAACCACTCGGCATCCAGCTAACCGGCCCGGTCTCAGCCTGTTTTATCCTGGTAGGGGTCGTTGTTTTTTCCCGCTACCCGGAGAAAGAAGTGCAAGCTTACCAGCGGGAGAAGTAAACTGAAACAGTCATAAACCGGAATTTAGGGCCTTTTAAATAAAGCAACCAGCTGCCTGTTTAATCTCCGGTCAAAAATATTCTACAGATGAGGTGAATAATTATGGCCGAAAATCCTGACTTAGAAAGGGCGCGGAGGTTTTTACAAAAATTCAACCTTGACCTGGATCCTAAAGAGCATGAAAAAACAACAAAAACTTCCGCCGAAGCTGCAGAGGCGCTGAACGTAGAGTTAGGCCAAATTGCCAAATCAATCCTTTTTCGTTCCGGTGGCAAATACGGCCTTTTCGTTGCCGCCGGAGATATCAAGATAGATGATAAAAAAGTCAAGGCTTTACTTGGCGGTGGCAAGGCAAAAATTGCCAAGCCTGATGAAGTGGAGCAGGTGACCGGTTACCGGGTTGGCGGGGTGTGCCCATTTGATATTAATGAAGACGTGCCCATTTTCCTCGATGAATCGATGCAGCGTTTCGAAGTAGTTTATACCTCCGCCGGCACTTCCCATTCGCTGTTACCGATTTCTTTTGAAAACCTTGAGAAAGTTACCGGCGGAGCAGTGGCCGACTTCAAAAAAGAATAGTATCAATTCAACACAACCCTGGCTCTCCGGTAAAAGGGTTTAGAGTTAGAGGTTATCCTCCATATTTTCTTTGTAAATACCGGGGAAGTAGCGTTGATAAAGCCTGTGGTTATGGTCTCGCCAGGGGTGATTTTGCCTAAGCCTGCGTAAAGCTTCCAGGTCAAGATCGGCTATTGCCATCGCTTCCCGGTCGTAAGTTTCAACTTCAGCCATAATCCCGTCGCGTTTGGCTGTGAGTTCAATGGGAGCAAAAATTCCCGCCCGGCCGGTAAAAGTAAACCCGGCCACATTGCCAACGAGCGCGCTTTTCACCCCGTAAAGCGGGCTTTCCTGCACCCGCGGCCACAATCCGCGTAAGGCAAGCCAGTAATTATAGGGTTCAAGATTGGCTATCGGCAAAAGGACAATTTCTGCCGCTGCCAGTTCCAGGAGACGAGAGGTTTCAAAATAGGTGGCATCCATACACACGGGCAGGGCCAGTTTACCCAGGCTTGTGTCGATTACGGAAAACCGGCTCCCTCTTTTTAAGCTCCACTCTTCTTCTACCGGCAAAAGGTGCACCTTATCCTGACTTCCGGCCAATTTCCCTTCAGGGTTGTACAAATAAGAGCGGTTAACCAGGTTCCCACTATCCAAAAATGCGTAGCTGCCGGCCATGATATAAAGACCGTAAGCAGAAGCAAGGTTGGAAAATACAGTATGGACGAACGAAGTGGTAATGGGGCTCATAAAAGCAAAGACGTCCGCCATTCCCGGCTCAGGTTTTTCATTTTTTTCTGCTGCAGTTATATTTTTTTCTTCTTCTTTCTGCTCACCAAGTTTTTCTATCCCCGGTAACATTCCCAAAAGGGGCAGGTTGTTATATTCCGGGAAAACTACCAGCCTGGCCCCTGCCTCCTTTGCTTCCAAAACCCGCCGGTGGATTTCATCTATGCAGGCAAAGGGTGATTTAAACAGTTTAAACTCCACCTGTAAAGCGGCCACCCTGATTTTCTTTTGATCAACAGGCCCCGGTTGCTCCGGTTTCGGCAGCACTGATTCCAGGTATTTTTGGAGCCGGGCGGGCCGGCATTTCCAAAACAGGTAGCGCTGAAACAGTTTTTCCTTCCATCCGTCTAAAGCCAAAGCTTTTACACCTTCCCGGTTAAAAAAATAAAACTTAAAGGAAAGCATTATATAAAATTATGCACCACAAACTAATAGTTGGCAGCTACAAAGAGTTAGCTTAGTAAGCATACTGCAGGCAAATTCATGCCAGACTTTTTATAAAAGCGGATTTTTGAGTCTGACGACACCACTTCTGCAATATATGCCCGGTTGATATTAAATAAACCTGGCATAATAATCTCTTTCCGGCAACAATTCCTTGTATGCCTGCGGATTAAGCATCGAAAGCAGGGGATACTTCCTTTTTATACCCCGCCGGGCATCTTCGTCCAGCTCAGCTACAACCAGGGAAGAATCTGGATATCCGCGGGCCAGGTAGCCGCTTTTCCCGGGGGTTATTTCACAGGGTCCCATAACCGCAGAACCGGCCCCAAAAGCAGTGCCGGCTAGATTCCCGTTTAACTGGGCTTCCACCGCCCAAAACTGGTTTTGCTGAACCTGGGCCCAGATACCCGCTGCCTGCTCATAGCAGTTAAAACCCGCTTCAATGGCGCTGCTGCATAAAGCTAAATCTGCTCCCAAGAGGGCTAACATGCGGCCCACTTCCGGGTGGCGTGCGTCATTACCGATAATCAAACCGGTTTTGAAGCTGCCCAGTTTAAAAATTTCAAGTTCTTCGCCCCTGCCGAAACCGAGTTCCCTTTCTGTCCGGGTCAGGTGGGTTTGCCTCTGTTTGCCGCAAAACTGCCCTTCCGGGTTAAAGCAGTAAGCAGTGTGATAAAAATCTTTTCTGCCCTTGTGTTCATATCTTTCCGCTACCGTCCCGGCAGCTAAATAAATACCTGAGTACTTTGCTGTGGAGGCGTGCAGGTCTAAAAACTCTTCGTCCCAGGTGCCGGGATCAGATAAATATATGCTTAAGGTGTCAAAAAAATTATTGCCCTGCTTGAGTGCACCGGTCCCCAAACCCAGGTAAAGGGCGCTGTAAGCAGGGAGGACGGCAACTTTAGGCTTATTTTTTTCAAGCATGGAAAGCAGATCGGTGCGGTAATGCTCTATGCTGTCCATGCGTAAATTTGAAAAAGAAATGGCTCCCACCTGCATATTTTAGAACCCACCTTCCCGGCAGCACAATTTAATTTATCATTCTTTCTTAGAAAATAAAAGAAAACCCCTTATGGTCTTTCTAACTCAGGCTTACCGCTTCCGCCAGGGCCAGGGCCATTTCCCTGGTTCCGGTAGTTCCGCCCAGATCAGGGGTTACGTATTCACCATCTTCAAGCAGGGCGGCCAGGTTTCTTTCAATTTTGTTGGCAGCTTCGTTTTCACCCAGGTAGCCCAGCATCAAAACAGCAGCCATAATCATGGCAGTGGGGTTAACCCGGTTTTGACCGGCATATTTCGGGGCGCTGCCGTGCACCGGTTCAAAGAGTGCAGATTCGTCACCGATATTCGCCCCCGGAACCAGGCCAAGCCCGCCGACCAGGCCGGCACAGAGGTCGGATAAAATATCGCCGTACAGGTTGGGCATAACCATTACTTCATACTGCCAGGGTTTTTGCACCAGCTGCATGGCCATATTATCTACAATGCAGTCATCAAATTCCAGGTGCGGATAGTCTTCTGCCACTTTGCGAACTGCTTCTAAAAAAAGCCCGTCTGAAAGTTTAAGGATATTTGCCTTGTGAACGGCGGTTACCTTTTTTCGGCCGGCATTCTGGGCATAATCGAAAGCAAATCGAGCCACTCTTTCCGATGCTTTGCGGGTAATAATCTTAATACTTTCCGCGGCATCGTCCCCAACCATATGCTCCACTCCCGCATATAGATCTTCAGTATTTTCCCTGACCACAACCAGGTCGATCCCTTCATAGAGTGCCTTGACGCCCGGAAAAGACCTGGCCGGCCTCAGGTTGGCATATAAATCAAGTTCCTTGCGCAGGGCCACATTGATGCTGCGAAAACCGGATCCTACAGGAGTGGTTAAGGGTCCTTTTAGACCCACTCCGGTGCTTTTAAGTGAACTGATTACTTCATCCGGCAAGGGGGTACCGTATTTTTCCAGCGCACCCTCTCCGGCGGTAACTTCTTCCCACTTAATTTTTACTCCCGCTGCTTTAATTATTTCCAGGGTGGCCTCGGTAATCTCCGGACCGATACCGTCCCCCCTGATTAAAGTGGCTGTGTGCATTTTTTAACTCTCCTTTACTGCTTTTTTTGTAAGTTATTCCAAAACTGATCAACCTGCCGGGCCGTTTCAGTAAGCATTCCCCGGTTGTCAATAATAAAATCGGCATACTTCTTTTTTTCATCCAAAGGCATCTGGGCTTTTAAGCGGCTTTCCGCTTCGCTACGGCTTAGTTTATCCCTTTCTTGAAGCCTTAAAATCTGGGTTTCGCGGGGAACATATACCAGCAAAACCAGGTCGACCGTTTCCTGCATCCCGGCTTCAAGCAATAAGGGAATATCATATACCAGTACGGCACCGGGATCTTTCTCCCTGATTTCTTCCGATAAACTGATAAAACGCTTCCCGACCCAGGGATGGACAATCTTATTCAGCTTTTCAAGCTTGGCTTTGTCGTTAAATACCAGGTTGGCCAGCCTGACCCGGTCCAGGTTGCGGTCGGGAAGGAGGATTGAAGGGCCGAGCCAGTTGACTATCTCCTGCCAGGCCGGCTGGTCCGGCTCGACCGCTTCCCTGGCCAGCTGGTCGGCATCGAGCAGGTAGGCCCCTTTTTGTTCAAGCATTCTTGCCACTGTGCTTTTACCCGAAGCAATTCCCCCGGTAAGGCCGATAATCAACTCCCGATCAATCCTTTCTCTTTAACCTTAACTTTTCGGCGGTTCCTGGCAGCGGGGGCAGTAATAAGTGCCCCTTCCCCCCACGGTAATTTTTTCAATCGGCGTTCCGCAGGCGCAGGTTTCACCTTTGCGTCCATAAACTTTAAGACGGGACTGGAAATCACCCAGGGCCCCGCTGGAGGTGCGATAATCTCGGAATGTAGTCCCGCCGTACTTAATTCCGTCGGTTAATACCTGCCTGATCTGGCGATATAGTTCTTCCGCTTCCGAGCGGTTTAATTCAGCTGCCCTGCGTTCCGGATGAAGCCCGCATCGGTAAAGACACTCATCGGTATAAATATTTCCCATCCCGGCGGCAAAACGCTGGTCTAAAAGCAACGGTTTGAGTTTTGCCCCCTTTCTCTTTGCCAAAAGCTTAACGAACTCATCGCAGCACAGATCGTCAAAAATATCGGGGCCTATATTTCTTAAAACTATTTCATGCAGTTCGCGCTCATCTTCTACCAGCCAAAGACGCCCGAAACGGCGCATATCGCAGTAGCGTAAAGAAGTGCCGTCGGTAAAGGGCAGCGTAAGGCGCAAGAAGCGATTTTCATTGTGCTCGATTACTTTTTCATCCTGCACGTATATCAAATTCCCGGTCATCCGTAAATGGACCACCAGGATGCCCCGGTCGAGGTAGATCACCAGGTATTTCCCCTTACGCCCGGTGCCGGTCACCTGGCGTCCTTCCAGGGAGGAGGCAAACTGCAAAGGTTCCGGGTACTCTATGGTGGTAGCTACTTCAAGCAAAGGCCTGGCAAATGTTTTTCCCTTAATCAAGGGTGCCAGTTCCCGGCGGATTACTTCGACTTCAGGCAGTTCTGGCATGAAAAACTCCTTTAAAGCGCCGGGCCCATTTCTTTTAATTCTTCCCAGCTGTAGCCCCATTTAAGATCTACTTTAAGAGGGACGGTGAGTTCGAAGGCCTGTTCCATTTCCCGCTGGACCATGGGCGCAAAAAAGTTTAGTTCAGGTTCCTCTATCTCAAACAAGAGTTCATCATGGATCTGTAAAAGCATGGCCGCACTAAAGCCGCCCTCTGTAATAATCTTATCAATTCGCAGCATGGCTTGTTTGATAATATCGGCGGCAGAACCCTGGATCGGGGTATTTAGCGCCATTCTTTCGGCAAAGCTGCGTGTATTATGGTTGGAGGAGTTGATCTCCGGCAGGTAGCGGCGCCGGTTAAGCATGGTGGTAACATAGCCCTGCTCCCGGGCCCGGGCGATAATTTTATCCATATATTCCTTGACTCCATGGTAGCGCTCAAAATAGCTGTCGATATAAGCTTTGGCTTCGGAGCGGGGGATCTTCAGGTTTTGAGCCAGTCCGTAATCGCTGGAACCGTATATGATTCCAAAATTAACCGCCTTAGCTTTCTCGCGCATAATCGGGGTGACTTCTTCCAGCGCAATACTGTTGACTTCCGCTGCGGTCCGCCTGTGGATATCTTCACCGGTCCTGAAAGCCTCGACTAAAATTGGATCACCGGATAAGTGGGCCAAAATACGCAGTTCAACCTGGGAATAATCGGCGGCAAAAAATATTTTTTCTTTGGAAGAAGGGATAAATGCGCGCCTGATCCGCCGGCCCTCTTCCAACCGGATCGGGATATTCTGCAGGTTGGGATCGCTGCTGCTCAGCCTGCCGGTGGCGGTTGCGGTCTGGTTAAAGCTGGTATAAAGCTTTTGATGATCTTCATCAATTAAATCAATCAGGCCGGATAAGTAAGTTCCTTCCAACTTGGCCAGCTGCCGGTAGTGTAATAGGAGGGCGGCAATTTCATGCTGGGGCGCCAGTTCTTCCAAAACCCGGGCATCGGTGGATCGCCCGGTCTTGGTCTTGCGAATTTCCGGCAATTTGAGCTTATCGAAAAGGATCCTGGAAAGCTGTTGGGGAGAATTCAGGTTAAATTCTTCTCCGGCCAGGTTGTGAATTTTTTTTGCCAGCTCGTCAAGGCGGTTGCATATTTCAGCGGAGAGATCGCGCAGGTAACCGGTGTCGACAGTAATTCCGCGTCGCTCCATGCGGGCTAAAACACCCGACAGAGGCAGCTCAAGGTCATAAAGCAGCGACAACAGCTCCTGTTCTTTCAGTTCTTCTTCCAGGCATTCTTTTAAAGAGAAAAGGTGACCGGCCTGCCAGGCAAGATGAGGCCCCCTGTTTTCAAAGGAGGCCTCTTCTTTCCTGTTATTGCCCGGGGTTTCCGGGTCAAGGCCCAGGTACCACTGCATTAATTGCGGCAGTTCGTAGCCCCCGCGGGCCGGATCAACCAGGTAGGCAGCCAGTTCGGTGTCAAAAGCGAGAAGGGGTGAAGGCAGGCCTTTTTCCGCAAACAGGTGAAACCACTGTTTTGGGTTATGGACAACCAGGGCTGCCCCTTTTTCGCCGGCAGCAGCCAGGCTTTCCCAGATCTCACCTTCCTGCGTGCCAAATGAAGAAGGGTTCAAGTAAAAACAATTTTCTTTACCGGTGGCCAGGGCCAGGATGAAAACAGGCTGTTTCCAGGACGGGCGTCCTTTTTCATGTTCAAGCAAAACGGCAAGCGGTTCGCCTTCCCGGAGAGAACCCAACATTTCTTTTAATTGTGCCGTTTCAGAAATCAACTTACCCGCGACAGGCTTTTCTTCTACTTCTGCTTCACCGCTGCCCGTTGCAGATGCTCTGGCTTTTAGCTTGTTAAGCAAACTTTTAAATTCCAGTTCATTCAACAGGGATATTAATTTATCGTAATCAGGTTCCCGGTAACGGCACTTTTCCCAGTCATCATCAAGGGGAACATCTTTTTCAATGGTAACCAGGCGGCGGCCGGTTTCCAGTTGTTCCCGGTGTTCCCGCAGGTTTTCGGCAATTTTCGTTTTCAGCTGATCGAGGCTGTCATAAATTGTTTCCAGGTTATGATATTGCTCAATCAGCTTGCGCGCCGTCTTTTCGCCAATCCCCGGGACCCCGGGGATATTATCGGAAGCGTCCCCTTTGAGCGCCTTGTAATCAACAATTTGCCGGGGCTCAAGACCGTAATCTTCCTTTAACCGGGAACAGTCATACCGTTCCATTTGGGTGATCCCTTTTTTGGTCATCATCACCTGAACCCGTTCATCAATGACCTGCAGCAGGTCGGCATCGCCGGTGACTACAGTAACTTCACGCCCGTTACCTGCAAAGCGCCCGGCTATAGTGCCGATTACATCGTCGGCTTCATAATCGTCCACTTCAAAAACGGTTATCCCCATTGCTTCCAAAAGCTGGCGGGAACGCAAAATTTGCTCACTCAATTCGGGAGGGGCTTTTTCTCTTTGGGCCTTATAGGATGGTTCAATCCGGGAGCGGAAAGTGGGTTTGGGCGGATCAAAGGCGACGGCAACATAATCAGGCTTTTCTTCCTCCAAAAGCTTGAATAGCATATTGGTAAATCCATAGATAGCATTGGTATGCTCACCACGGCGATTTTGCAAAAGGGGCAGGGCAAAAAAAGCCCGGTAAAGCAAGCTGTTTCCATCGATAATAACGAATTTCTCCGGAGTTAGTGTCAAGCGAAGGCTCCTTTGCTTGTAGGTTTGCTCATGCATGCTTTATCTAATCGATTTGTTTTTGATCAAGTTCGTTTTTTTAACCAAATAGATGGATCTCGGTTATCCTTCCGGAAAAAAATTTTAAACCGCTCGGGCTACAGGCAACCTAAATAAATTGTCCGGTTTAACTCGATACGCCAAGCTGGCTGTTTAAATCGGCCATTTCAATAGCTGAAGCAGCAGCCTGCCATCCCTTATTGCCGGCCTTGCTGCCGGCTCTTTCAATGGCCTGTTCCAGGGTGTCGCTGGTAATTACTCCGAAAATAACCGGTGTTTCGGTTTGCAGGCTGACATTGGCGATTCCCTTGGCCACTTCGGATGCTACATATTCAAAATGAGGGGTCGAACCGCGGATTACCGTACCCAGGCAGATAACAGCATCGTAGCGTTTACTTTTTGCCGCTTTCAGGGCTGCCAGGGGCAGCTCAAAAGATCCGGGAACCCAGATCAATTCAATACGCTCTTCATCCGCTTCATGTCTTTTCAAACAATCCAGGGCACCGTTTAACAGGTGGCCGGAGATAAATTCATTAAAACGACTGACTACGATGGCAAATCGGTATTCACGGGCTACAAGTTTTCCTTCAAAAGTTTTCAAGGTGTTCCCTCCCTAGTTTTTAATCCTATTCTTGCCGGAATCGTTTATTCCGGCACGCCCTTTATCATCCCGGGCTTATTTAAACAACAACTCCGCCATAGGGACGGTTCCATCGCCTTCCCTGCGGCTCTTAACATCACTTAGGGGAACGCTCGGACCGTCCGTAATGAACTCGACTTCAATAGCCCTAAATCAATGGCTCCGTTTCATTCTTATTATACTGCAGTGCTAAGTAATGCTCAGGATATGGCCCAGCTTGGTTTTCTTGGTTGTTAAGTACTTACAGTTGTACTCACAGGGCTCGGTTTCCAGGGGAACCCTTTCGACAATATTAAGGCTATACCCTTCCAGCCCCTTAATTTTGCGGGGATTATTGGTTAATAACTTTATGTTTTTCAAACCCAGATCGACCATGATTTGGGCGCCAATCCCGTAATCGCGCAAGTCCACTCCAAAGCCAAGCTCTTCATTAGCTTCCACGGTATCCTTGCCTTTATCCTGCAATTCATAAGCCCTTATTTTATTTAATAACCCTATCCCGCGGCCTTCCTGGCGCATATAAATGAGGACTCCCGATCCGTTGTCGGCAATTTTTTTCATCGCCTGGTTGAGCTGGTTACCGCAGTCGCAGCGCAGGGAATTAAAAACATCACCGGTAAGGCATTCTGAGTGAACCCGCACCAGGGTGGGCTCTTCAGGGTTAATCTCCCCCATAACCAGGGCCAGGTGGGTTAAGTGATCGACACTATTCTCGTATGCAACCAGTTTAAAGGTACCAAATGCCGTAGGCATTTCAGCCCTGGCCGATGGCCAGACCAGTTTTTCTTTTTTGATCCGGTAATTAATTAAATCGGCGATGCTAATCAACTTCAGGTTGTGGGTCTTGCAAAACTCTATCAACTGGGGCAGGCGGGCCATGCTGCCGTCTTCATTGATTATTTCACAGATCACCCCGGCGGCACCAAGCCCGGCAAGAGACGATAAGTCCACTGCCGCCTCAGTGTGCCCTGCTCGCCTGAGAACCCCGCCCGTTTTCGCTTCCAGGGGAAAAATATGGCCCGGTTTTTGCAAATCTTCAGGCTTTGTTTCGGGGTCGATAAGCGCTTTAATGGTCTGGGCTCTTTCAAAGGCGGAAATACCGGTGGTGCAGGAACCGGCGTCGACCGAAACGGTAAAAGCCGTGCAGTGGGTATCGGTTTTATTGGTTACCATCTGGGGTAAGTCCAGCTCCGCTACCCGTTCCTCTGTAAGGGGGGCACAAACAAGCCCACGGGCATAGCGGATCATAAAATTGACTGCTTCGGGGGTTACCATGGAAGCGGCCATAACCAGGTCACCTTCATTTTCCCGGTCTTCATCATCGACAACCACAACCATGCGCCCTGCTTTCAAATCCTCAATCGCTTCTTCAATGGTGTTAAATGCCATCTCGGTCACTCCTTGTCGCTAGAGGTATCCTTTTTCCTGTAAAAAAGAGATACTGATCTCCTGTTTTTTTGTCTTTTCGCCCTCAAAACGGGCAATTAGCATTTTTTCAACATATTTGCCAATCATATCTACTTCTAAATTGATCCTGCTCCCTGCTTTTTTCAAGCCCAGGGTGGTGTGCTCGGCCGTGTGTGGAATAACACCTACCGAAAAATTGTTTTCCTCCACATCTACCACAGTCAGGCTCACCCCGTCTAAGGCTACCGAGCCTTTGGGCACAATATAACGGAGCAGATCAGGAGGGGCCTCAAGTGTAAGGAGCAGCGCTCCTCCCTGTTTTTGCCGTACAGAAAGGGTTGCCATGGCATCCACATGCCCGCTGACCATATGACCGCCCATCCGGTCGCCCAGGGCCATAGAACGCTCAAGGTTAACCGGATCTCCTACCGCCAGTTCTTGAAGATTTGATTTTTCAAGGGTTTCGGGCATAGCCCAGGCAGTAAAACTGTCCGGTCTGGCATCTGTTACAGTCAGGCAGGGGCCATTAACGGCGATGCTATCCCCTATATTCAAGTCTGAAAGGACATCACCTGCTCCAACTACCAGGGCGGCGCCTCCGGTAGATCTGCTGACACGGCGGACAACGCCGAGTTCTTCAATTAGTCCTGTAAACAAATACTTCACCATCCGCTAAAATATCTTTATTTTGAATGTTGACTGCTCACAACTGATTCCTGTTCACTTGCTTTTCCGGAAACCGGGTAGCCGATCAGTAAAAGATCGCGGTCAAACTGTTTCATCTCAACATTTTCCACCGACCAGGCCTGGGTCAAAGAAGCAATCCCGCTGCCTGAAAAAGCAGTGGGGCTTTTTTGCCCGCCGATGATAATCGGGGCAATGAAAAGGAACAACTTATCGACAAGACCGTTTTCAAGCAAGCTGTAATTTAAGTTGCCTCCGCCTTCAACCAGGATAGTGGTCAATTCACGTTCAGCAAGCTTATTCAACAGGGCTTTAACATTAACCCAACCCTCTTGTGAAGGCAGGACCAGCACCTCAACACCCTTTTGTTCAAGCACCCGGCATTTTTGCTCGGGAGCCTTTTCAGTAACAGCCAGGATTGTCTTGGACTGGGAACCGCTTTCTATAAGTCGGGCGTCTATTGGAAGCCGGGCAGTACTGTCAACAATTACTTTAACGGGATCCTTGCCTCCCTCACCCTCCATCCTGGTTGTCAACCTGGGATTGTCTTTAAGGACGGTATGGATGCCAACCATAATTGCATCGCTGCTGTCCCGCAGGCGGTGGACAAACTGGCGTGATTTCTCACCGGTTATCCACTGCGATTCTCCGCTCATGGTGCCAATCTTACCGTCCATGCTCATTGCAACTTTAATCCCCACGAATGGCAAACCGGTGGTCATGTACTTTATAAAAGCTTCATTAAGACGGCGGGCCTTTTGCTCCAGGATACCGACCGTAACTGTGATTCCAGTTTCTGTTAAGCGTGTAAAGCCGCGCCCTGAAACCAGGGGGTTTGGATCTTCCATCGCCGCTACTACCCGGCTGATGCCGGCCTTAATAATTGCTTCGGTGCAGGGTCCGGTTCGTCCCTGGTGGGAGCAGGGCTCAATATTTACATATAAAGTGGCGCCTTTTGCTTTTTCACCCGCCTTTTTGAGGGCAATCACCTCTGCATGGGGCTGGCCGGCAGCCTGGTGAAACCCTGTGCCCACTACTTCTGAATCCTTGACGACAACTGCTCCAACCATCGGGTTGGGACTGGTGCGTCCGCGTCCCTGGCGGGCCAAATCCAAAGCCATCCACATAAAGCGATCATCGGCATCCAAAAAACTCACCTCTTAAGTAAAAATAATAAAACCCTGCACGCCGCCTAAGCATCAGGGTCTTTTCAAGGGTAAAATCATGGCTTTTTAGCCGTTTCTTCTCCCTTCCAGACTATACTGTCGGCTCCGGATTTGCACCGGATCTGCCCCCTGAGGGCTCGCGGGCTTAAAGTTGTCAAGAGAACCGTCCCTTTGACATTCTTATTACCGCCGGTTAGGAATTGAAGGGCGAGGCCCTTCTCACCTGACCCCGAAGATAACGGTTGAATAAAGTATAGCATATCCTGTTATATTTTCAAGTTACCGGCAAAGCTTTTTTAATTCGCCAATTAAAGACATGCCGTTTTCAGCTTTAAATATAGCCGATCCGGCTACAAGGACGGTCGCCCCGGCCCTGACAATATCTTTTGCTGTTTCGCCGTTGACACCGCCGTCAACCTGTATTTCCGTTTTTAACTGCCTGGTCTTGACTTGTTCGGCTATGCAGCTTACCTTGGGCAGTACTTCCGGTATAAATTTTTGCCCGCCTGCACCCGGGTTAACACTCATCACCAAAACCAGGTCGAGCAAAGGCCAGATATATTCCAGGATTCCCGGCGGTGTGGCCGGGTTGAGGGCTACCCCCGCTTTGACTCCCAAATCTTTTATTTTTCGCAAAGCCCGGTCAAGGTGCGCAGTGGCTTCGGCCTGGATGGTAATTAAATCGACTCCCGCCTCAACAAAGGGTTCAATATGGTCCTCGGGTTCACTGACCATCAGGTGGGCATCCATAAACAGTTTTGTATACGGCCTTAAAGACCCGGCCACAGCCGGCCCCACCGTGATCGCCGGTACAAAGTGACCGTCCATTACATCCAGATGGATCCAGTCGGCACCATGTTCTTCAACCCTTTTTACTTCTTCGTGCAATCTGCCAAAATCAGCGGATAAAAGTGAGGGCGCCACTTTTGTAGTCATGATCAGTAAACCTCCTGCTGGCTTAATTCTCTCACGAAATACTGGTAATGTTCATAGCGCATCGGATTTAAACTCTTACCGACCTCTTCACGCACCGCACAGCGCGGTTCTGCCAAATGCAGGCAGTCGCGAAATCCGCAAGCATCGTGTAATTCCCTGAATTCAGGAAATAAATCGGCCAGATCTTCAGGTTCAATATCAAAAAAATTCAGGCGGGTAAACCCGGGAGTATCGACCACCATTCCCCCCGATTCCAGGGGCATTAGAGAAGCCTGGCGGGTAGTGTGTTTACCGCGCTTTATCTTACCGCTGACAGGAGCAGTTTGGAGAGAAAGCCCCGGAGAGATGGCGTTAAGCAGGGTTGACTTGCCCACCCCCGAAGGGCCGGCCAAAACCGAATTCCGATCTTTGAGTTTCTCTTTGAGGGTATCCAGGCCCTCACCGCTGACGGCACTGGTATAAAATATGGGATAGGGGAATTGTTCCACTTTGCTATCCAGCTTACCCTGTTCAAGGGAATTAAACAGGTCGGTTTTATTTAAACAAACGGTGGCGGACAAATCTTCTTTTTCCGCCAGGACGAGCAACCGACTGACCAGCTGCCAGTCACATTCAGGTTGCTTTAAAGACATTACAATTACAAGTTGATCGACGTTGGCCACCGGCGGGCGCAGCAGGGAATTCTTGCGGGGGAGCATCTCTTCAATTATTCCTTCACCGGTGGGACTTCCGGCGCCGTCTGTAACCATGTCGAACTTGACCAGGTCTCCCACCATCAAACCTTTTTTATCTTTCTTGAGGGAGCCGCGGGCACGACAAAGGTATTCACTGCCCCGGTCATCTCGGACAGTAAAAAATCCGCCGGCTGCCCTGGTTATTCTTCCCTGTTGCAAATAAAACCTCCTTATTCGCCGACTATCAAATCCACAGACTGTCCGGGCAACACTTCCTCGCCCGGTTCCGGCTTCTGGTCAATCACATGCCCGGAAGAACCGACAGCAAATTCAGTCCTGATCCTGGGCCGTAGATCGTTTTCTTCCAGGTAATCGATGGCCCCCTGCTCGGAATAGCCAATCAGGTCTGCCATTTTGAAAGGTCCGCGGCCTTCACTGACATAAACCACTACTTCCTCGCCGCGTGAAATCGGGAATGATTCGCCGGGGACCTGGCGATAAATTTCGCCCTTTTCAACATCTTCGTTATAATCCCGGACCACGCTCATGGTTAAATCAAGATCTTCCAGGATAGTGCGGGCTTCTCTTTCCGTGCGGCCGGAGAGCTCCGGGGTAACTATATATTCGGGACCTTTGCTTACAAAAATTTTCACTTCCCGGTCCTGGCGCACCAGGCGCCCCTGGGGAGGCTCGGTTTTAACCACATTGCCGACCGTTATCTCGTCATCATAAATATAAGAGACATCCGGATCGGGAATTAAGCCTTCTTCCCTGAGCACATTTTGGGCTTCGTTCTGGCTTAAGCCCTTAACGTCGGGAATGGCTATTTCCGGTAAAAACAGGTAACTGCTCACATAGTGAGCTCCCGTTCCCAGCAAACCGCCCAGGATTATAAGCACCAGTAATACCTTTAACCATTTCCAGTTGCGGGGTTTTTTTTCAGACCTGTTATTATTCCCGGAAAGGCCCGCCTGGGGCCTTAAAATAAAATCGTCTTCTTCATCATAGGAGTTGTTATAAGAATTACGCTGTGAAGCCACCCGGGTAATTCCTTTTTCTTCGGCATAAAAAAGATCTTCGAGAAATTCGGCGGCGCTTGTATAACGTTCCGCAGAATCTTTTTGCACCGCTTTCAGGATAATCCGTTCCAAAGCCTCCGGGACATCTGATACAATCCGCCGCGGCGGGACTATTTCTTCCTGGATGTGTTTCATGGCCACCGCTACCTGGCTCTCCCCGGAAAAAGGCACTTTACCGGTAACCATTTCGTAGAGGACAATCCCGAGGGAATAAAGATCGGACTGCTTGCCGGCTATTTCTCCGCGGGCTTGTTCTGGAGAAATATACTGCACCGAACCGATAATCTGGTCTCCGGCAGTAACAGTTACCCCGTCTCCGGCAATTGCGATCCCGAAATCGGTCACTTTTACCTTGCCTTTTCGGGAAAAAAGGATATTCTGCGGTTTGATATCGCGGTGAACAACCCCGGCCGCATGGGCCTGCTCTAAAGCTTCGGCAATTTGCTTTGCAATATTAATCGCCTCGTGGGCCGGAAGGCGGCCTTTTTCCCTGATATATTGCTTCAAATTTATTCCGTCCACGTACTCCATCACCATGTAGTTGGTGCCTTCCTGTTCACCAACGTCATACATGTTAACAATATGGGGATGCGAAAGAGCCGCTGCCGACTGGGCTTCGCGTTCGAAACGTCGCAGGAAAGCCGCATCGCCGCTCATCTGGTCCTTGAGCACTTTAACCGCTATAGTCCGTTTCAGGACCAGGTCGCGGCCCCGGTAAACCCGGGCCATCCCCCCTTCGGCAATTTTTTCGATTAATTCATAGCGTCCCGCTAAAACTTTACCTACCATTAACTCGCACGGCCCCCAATACCGGTGGCTGCCACCACGGTAATGTTATCGTACCCGCCTCTTTCATTGGCCAGATCGATCAATGCCTCGGCCAGGCTTTGCGGGTCCGGTATTTCCCGGCACAAAGCCAGTATTTCGTCATCATTCACCAGGCTGGTCAGGCCATCGGTGCAAAAAAGTAAATTTGAGTTATCGTTGATTTCCTGCTCGATTATATCTATATCCAAATTGCGGGAGATCCCTAAAGCCCTGGTTAACACGTGCCTCTGTGGATGACTCTGTGCCTCTTCGGGATTAACCTGTCCGGACTGGATTAATTCCTCAAGCAGGGAGTGGTCCCTGGTTAAAAGCTCTATCTTTTCATCATTGACCAGGTAAGCCCTGCTGTCACCGACATGGCCTATAGCCAGGTTATTGCCGCAAAGCAATCCGGCGGTAATAGTGGTGCCCATGCCCCGTTTCGACAAAGAATTACCTGCTTCGGCAAAAATTATTTCATTGGCTTCCATGATAAACCGGTCCAGTAAGTCTTTTGCTCCGCCGGTGGAAAGAAGGACATTGCGATCCAGCTTTTCCCACAGCTTTTCCGCTGTAGAAACCACTAAACTGCTGGCCACATTGCCGGCCTGGTGACCACCCATCCCGTCTGCTACCACCAAAAGGGCCAGGTCGCCATCTTTTTTTACGAAACAGTTATCCTCGTTGCGAGAACGCTCCAGTCCGCGGTTGGTTAATCCGGCTACCTGCAAGAAATTATTCCTCCCCAGTATATACATTTATTTTTCCCAACCAAGTAAAGTATAGCAAATCGGTCAAATTGAAGCAAGACAGCAGAACTCAGCTAAACAGAGACTGCCGGGCAAAATTTTGACCGGCCGGTTACTTTTAATATGAGTTCAGCTTTGTTTTTGCCAGCGGGCTATAAAAAACCCGTCCACCCCGTGGAGATGAGGATATAAAGATACCGTGTCTTTATCTCCAGGCAATTCAGCTTTAAGGGGTTCCGGAAGGAAAGCATAAAGGCCAACCGGTTTAAATCGGCCCTTTCCGAATCCCCGGTTAAAATCTTCAACAACCCGCTCAGTTTCTTCCGGTTCGTTGGTGCAGACCGAATAGAGCAGCCTGCCACCTACCGGTAAAAGCCCGGCTGCTGATTCCAGCAGTTCAGTCTGCAATTTTTTAAACCCGGCCAGCTCTTCCTCGCTTCGGCGCCATTTGATTTCTGGCAGGCGCCTGATTACTCCCAGGCCGGAACATGGGGCATCGACCAGCACCGCTGCCGGTTCAGGCAGGCTTTCTTTTTCAATCTCCCGGCCATCGGCCCGGATCGTAATAATACTTTTAAGGCCGAGACGCCGGGCGTTTTTTTGAACCAGCTGCAGCCGGTTTTGATGGCGGTCGACTGCATAGACTTGCCCGCAATCATTAATCAATTCGGCCAGGTGTGTGGTTTTCCCGCCGGGAGCGCTGCACAAATCAACCAAAGTATCTCCCGGCTGCGGGTCCATCAGGGGCGCCACCAGGCTTGAGCTTTCCCCCTGCACGGTAAACAACCCCTTTTGAAATGCTTCCGTTTTTGCCGGTGAAGTCAAGGTTACCAGTTGAAACATTCCCGGTAAATTCGGGCTTTCTTCGGTCTTTGTTCCTTCATTTTCAAGCAGATCTGTCAATTGTTCAGGAGTTACCCGCAGGCGGTTGGGACGAATCGTTACAGGAGCATGATCATTTCCGGACCGGCACCATTTTTCAGCCTCTTCAGCGCCCATCCGGTCTAATATTCTAGAAACTAACCAGGTAGGATAGCTGTAGCTAAGGGAAAGGTAGCGAACATAATCTTTTTCCCGTCCAGGCCAGGGCAAACTGGTTGCTTCACGGGAAAGGCGCCTCAAAACAGCATTGGCCAGGCCGGCCACCCCCCGGTGCCCAAAACGATGGGCCAGGCGCACCCCCTGGTCGACGGCGGCATAGGAGGGAACCCGGTCTAAATAAATCAGCTGGTAGGCGCTGAGTCTCAGCAAATTACGCAGCCACGGGGTCATGGTTTCCAAACTGCGGCGGGAAAAATGGTTTAGGGCCCAATCAAGTGTATTTAAGCGCTGAACCGTACCCCGGGCCAGCTGGACGGCCAGGGACCTGTCATCATTTTTCATCTTTTCCACCAGGGGAGGCAATACCAGGTTCAAGTAAGCTCCGTCCCGTTCCCACCTGACCAGGGCACGCAGGGCCGCTTCTCTTGCTTTAAGTTGCAATGCTTCATCTTTAATCAACACTGCTGCTCCTCGTTAAACCGGCAACCCGGTTCAAGACGGTAACCACAGCAAAATGAGCCGGCATTCATTCGTTTTTTCCCGGCCGGCTGCACTTCGATAAGAGTTAGGACCCCCTTGCCTGTGGCCACCCTTAACTGATCTTCTCCTACCGTAAGAATGGTTCCCGGAAGGTAATCATCGCTTTTACTATCATCTTCCTCCGGCAGTTCTGCCCACCACACTTTCAGCCTTTTCCCGTTTAAACAAGTGTAGGCACCGGGCCAGGGATTAAGGCCCCGGATCCGGTTATAAAGTTCTGCGGCACTGAGAGTCCAGTCGAGCTTTTCTTCTTCCGGTTCGAGGGGAGGGGCATAAGTAGCCAGGCTTTCATCCTGGGGCACCGGCGGGACTTTACCCCCGGCAAGGTTGCCAATTGCCTCAACTAAAAGAGAGGCTCCTTTTTGAGCCAGGCGGTCGTGAAGGGTCCCGGCTGTATCCCGGAAAGTGATCTTTTCTTTCTCCCGGGCAATGATATCTCCTGCATCAAGTTCCGGGGTCATTTTAATTATTGAAACCCCGCTGTAGGGCGCTCCATCCATGACGGCACGGTGAATGGGGGCGGCACCGCGGTAATAGGGGAGGTAAGATGCGTGGAGGTTTATTGCCCCCAAAGGAGGCAGCTGCAAGATCTCCCGGGAAAGGATCCTTCCAAAAGCGGCGGTTACAATTAAATCGGGAGCTTTATTTTTTAGCCAGGTCAGGAAGTTTTGCTCATTAACTTTATCCGGCTGATTCACATCAACCCCGTGCCGGACGGCCCACTGTTTAACCGGGCTTTGTCGGACTTTACCACCACGGCCTACAGGCTTATCGGGCCGGGTAACCACCGCCTCGAGCCGGTGAGCCGACGAGTAAAGCGACGCAAGGGAAGGCAGGGCAAAAGAGGGCGTCCCCATAAAAATCACTTTCAGTTCACTCAAGATTTCTCCTCGCTTTTTAAATCCTCGGGATCAATCATGCGCACGGCTTTATCGATAAAAAGAATTCCTTCCAAATGATCCATTTCGTGCTGGATAATACGGGCCGCAAGGCCTTCGAGTTCCAGTTGAACCGGTTTGCCTTCCCGGTTTAATGCTTTAACCACTATTTTTTCAGCCCTGGGCACTTCGCCGTAACAGCCCGGGACACTGAGGCAACCTTCAACGCCGAGGGCTTCGCCTTCCGTATTTTCACAATGAGGGTTGATTAATTCATAAACTTCTTCTTCCCCGTTGCTTGCGACCAGGATCCGCTTGGGTACGCCCACCTGGTTGGCGGCCAGGCCAACCCCGTTGGCATCGCGCATGGTCTCGAGCATATCGTCAAGAAGGCGCAGCACGGCACTGTTTATTTTTTTCACTTCCTGCGCGGGTGTGCGCAGGGCGGAATGATTGTCATCTAAAATTTTCCTGAGAGCCAATTTGATCCTCCCCCTGTAGATTCTTTAATAATTATAGCACTGATTGGGGATTAAAATCTACTGCCAGGCGTACCTCTGAGGGGTTCTTACGCCCGTGATACTCCCTGATTAGCTTTTTAATTTTCGGGGCAAGCTTGACCAGCATGTTTCCCTTCAAAAGGCTGTGGACCCGGTACTGTTCTTTTATGCGGTACAGAGAAGCCGGTGCCGGTCCCAAAACTTCAGCATCACCGGCCAGGGGCAAAATCTTATCGGTAAACCAGGAAGCCGCGTTAAATACCGCTTCTTCATCGGGTCCGCTGAATAAAAAGCGAATCAGTTCCGAAAAAGGAGGGTAGGCAAGCTGGCGCCGGTTTTCCAGTTCTGCTTCGTAAAAACCGGAGTAGTCATGTTCTTTTGCGCATACAATGCTGTGGTGGTTGGGACGGTAGGTCTGAACAATTACTTTGCCGCCCCCGGGACCACGGGCGGTGCGCCCTGCCACCTGGGTAAGCAGCTGAAAGGTGCGCTCCGGAGAACGAAAATCAGGCAGGTTCAGGGTGGTATCGGCAGCGATTACTCCCACCAGGGTAACCCCGGGAAAATCAAATCCCTTGGCGATCATCTGGGTGCCAATTAAAATATTTGCCTTCCTTTCGCTGAACTGGCGGTAAAAGTGGCTGTGCGCTTCGCGGCTGGCCGTTGTGTCCCGGTCCATGCGAATCAGGGCCACATCAGGGTAAAGTTTTTTGACCTCCTCTTCCACACGCTGGGTGCCGGCACTGAAGTAGCGAATTTTGGTACCCCGGCAGCCCGGGCAGGTTACCGGCACACTTGCTTCGTGGGCACAATAGTGGCAGCACATTATTTGCCGATCCATGTGCAGGGTCATTGAAACATCACAGGAAGGACAGCGGACTACATGCCCGCATTCGCGGCATAGGACAAAACCGGCAAATCCGCGGCGGTTTATAAACAATAGCGCCTGTTCATTTCGCTCAACTACCTCGTTTAACTGTTCCAGGAGAAGCCTGCTAAATATAAGGCGGTGTTTTTCTTTTAATTCCTGGCGCATATCGACAATTTCTACCGGGGGCAGCTGGGTGGGGGTTACCCTTTCCTTCATATTTAAGAGAAGGGTATCGCCCTCCCTGGCCCGGTAATAGCTCTCCAGGGCAGGAGTGGCGCTGCCCAAAAGAAGGGCTCCATTATGGTAGCGGGCCCGCCACCAGGCAATGTCACGGGCATGATAACGTGGAGTTTCTTCCTGCTTGTAAGTGTTTTCATGTTCTTCATCGATAATAATCAGCCCCGGCGATTCAAGGGGGGCAAAAACCGCGGAGCGGGCTCCCAGGACTACCCGGGCCCGGCCGGTTAAAATCATCTGCCACTGCCGGTTTTTTTCCGCCGTGGTCAGCCTGCTGTGCAATACGGCCACACGGCCGGGAAAACGACCTTCAAAATGGTTGATCATCTGAGGGGTAAGCGATATTTCCGGAACCAGAATCATGGCAGTGCGCCCCTGCTCGAGGCAGTAAGCAATGCTCTGCAGGTAAATTTCCGTTTTGCCGCTTGCGGTAATCCCGTGTAAGAGAATGCGTTCCGGATGATTCCCCTCCAGGGCTTCAATGATCCGTTTGTAACAGTTCTTTTGTTCTTCACGCAGTAAATGCGGTTTGGTCAGAGTGCCTCCTCCGGCGTTTTCTTCAACCGGTTGATCTTCAGTCACGGTGCGCACCAAACCCTTTTCTTCCAGGGCCTTAACTGCCCCGGCTGTTACACCCAGGGAACCGAGCTTGTTTTTAGGAACAGCTCTGTTCTCTATAATTATTTCCAGCGCTTTTTTTTGTGCCGGAGCTTTTTTTAAGTTATTATGATCGGCTCCGGGCACGGCTTCGATAATTTTAATTTTCCCCGGACGCTTTCCTTTCCGGAACGAAGCCGGGACCATGGCATGGAGGGCATCAATTTTCCGGGAATAGAACCGCTGGGCCATCCAGTGCGCCAGGGCAATCTGTTCGGCAGTTAAAACCGGTTCGGGATCATTTATGCTTTTGATATCTTTGAGGTTTTCAACGGAGGTCTGCTCAAGCAAACGCAGGACATAGCCCTGGTAGCTGCGCCGGCCAAAAGGAACAGTTACCCGCATGCCTGGCTTGATCGTCCCCTGCAGTCCCGGAGGAATGCGGTAATGGAAGGGGCGGTCCACCCCGTAGCTGACCAGGTCGATTATCACTTCGGCAAATTCAGGCATCTATTTACCCTTTCAAGTTAATCTGGTAAGATTGCTTCAGGTAACGGCGGGAAAGAAGGCGAAAACATGTTAACCCTGTTTTTTCCGGTGAAACAGGTAATAAAAAACAACCGCAGCTGGCTGTTTATGGCTTTGACGATTTTTTTGGTCACTGCTGTAATTTTCTATTTTTCAACCCTTACCACCCCGGTTATGCCGGGAGAACCTGCAGGAGAGCACCTGGACCCGCTAGAGGATCTCTTTTCTTTAATCCTTGGGACTCCCCCGTTAATTAGCGCTTTCCTGGTTTTTATGAATAATTTTCTATCAATGGCCCAGATGCTTCTGCTGGGTTTCCTGGCGGGGATATCTCCCTTGTTTACCCTCGGCCTGAACGGTTCCCTGGTCGGATCTTTGCTGGCTTTTACCACCCGGGAGGGGATTCCTTTACTGCCTTCGATAGTGTTCGGCCTTCTGCCGCACGGTATATTCGAACTGTTTGCCTTTTTCCTCTGTGGGGCAATCGGGTTAAAATTCGGTTATCACTGCGTGGCCTCACCCCTGCCCGGCAAAACCCGCCTGCAGAGTTTTCGCTATATTTGGAAAGAAGCAATATCGATCCTGCCCCTGGTAGTAATCCTGCTGGTTGCAGCCGCCTTGATCGAAGTTATGATCACCCCGCAACTGCTGGAAACAATCCTATAGCAGGGAAGCGATGCGATCAAGAATAAGATGGGCCAGTTCTTCTTTTTCCATTAAGGGGAGTTCTTCAACAGACCCACCGCGATCAAGGATCGAAACCCGGTTGGTAGTGAAGGCAAACCCGGCCCCCGCTTCTTTAAGATCGTTGACAATGATTAGGTCAAGATTTTTCCTGAGCAGCTTGTCGTGGGCATTTTCCACGGCATCGTCGGTTTCAGCGGCAAAACCGACAAAAATGCGGCTGCCTTTATCTTTGCCCAGCTCCAACAGGATATCCCGGTTCCTGGCCAGCTCAAGGCTGGCCGCTGCTTCGTTTTTTTTCACCTTCTGTTTCTCAACCCGGAGAGGTTTAAAATCAGATACCGCCGCAGCCTTGACCACCAGGCGGCAATCCCGGTAGTGTTCGAACATGGCTTCATACATTTCATCGCCCGTGGTGACTTCCAGCCGGTTAACCCCGGCAGGCGCGGCCAGGTAGGTGGGCCCGCTGATCAAGGTAACCTCCGCTCCGCGTTCCGTTAATGCCCGGGCCAGGGCATAACCCATTAGTCCGGTCGAAGGGTTGCTGATAAAGCGGACCGGATCGAGAGGCTCCCTGGTCGGGCCGGCGCTGACCAGGGCTTTAATCCCTTTAAATTCTTTCGGTTTTAATACCGCCTTAGTATAGGCAAGGATATCTACCGGCTCGGGCATGCGCCCTTTGCCGTAAACCCCGCAGGCCAGCTCCCCGGCCTCCGGGTCCATTATATGGCAGCCGTGCCCTTGCAGCTTAAGCAGGTTTTCCCGGAGGGTAGGATGTTCATACATATTAATATTCATCGCCGGCACTATTACAACCGGGCATTCGGCAGCCAGGTATAAAGTGGTGAGCAAATTGTCGGCCATGCCGGAAGCCATTTTGGCAATGGTATTAGCTGTAGCTGGGGCGATTACCACCACATCGGCTCCTTCAAGCAGGCCGATGTGCCTGATCCGCTCACCTGATCTTTCGGCGTACATTTCCGTGTAAACAGGCCTTTCGGTCAGGGATTGAAAGGTCAGGGGGGCAATAAACTCGGTGGCTGCCGGGGTCATTACCACCTGCACTTCAGCACCGCTTTTAACAAAAAGCCTGGCCAGTTCGGCAGCCTTATAGGCGGCGATGCCGCCGGTTACTCCTAAAATAACTTTTCGCAAGGCTAACACTCCTACTTGATCCCGTCACGGATGCGTTCGTACTCGATATTACCGACTTCTATTTCATGCAGAGCAGTGGCAACATCATTCTGGTAACCCTTTTTAGTCGTTCTGGTGCTTCCGTTACGCAGTTGACGGGCTCTTTTTGCCGAGGCAATTACCAGCGTATACTTGCTGTCAAAGTGCTTGACAAGATCATCAATAGAAGGATAAATCATTTTTTTCACCTCCCCAGCAAGGCGGCCTGGCTCCCCGGCTCACCCTGCTTTTTTCCGCGTCAATTATTGAGGCAATTAATAAAGCGGCATTTTTCACGGTATCATTAACCACCAGGTAATCATAGAAGCGATACGCTGCCATTTCCCTGCGCGCCGTTTCCAGGCGTGCAAAGATTTTATCCGGTTCTTCAGTGCCTCTTCCGGTAATTCTTTTCTCAAGATCCGCCATGGAGGGCGGGGCCAGGAAAATTGAAACCGCATCCGGCTCCTTTTCCCTGATTTGCTCGGCTCCCTGGACATCAATTTCCAGGATGAGATCTTCACCTTTATCAAGGAGTTCCCGGACTTTGTCCCGCCGGGTCCCGTAATAATGATCATGGACCACCGCCCACTCGAGAAAAGAGCCGTTATTGATCATTTCTTTAAAACAGGAGGTTGTGGTAAAATTGTATTCTTTTCCATCAACTTCACCGGGCCGGGGCGGGCGGGTTGTAGTTGACACCGACAACTTGAGGGCGTCCCTGATCTTGAGCAAAAATCGGCAAACAGTACCCTTGCCCACTCCGGAAGGCCCGGATATAATCAAAAGAATACCTTCAGCCATTTATTACCTCCCGTTACCTATTCCGCTTCTTCAGTTTCAACTACTACTTCTTTTGACTGTAAACGGTGCTTAACTGTTTCGGGTTGGACTGCAGACAGGATTATATGGCCGCTGTCAGCCACAATAACCGCCCTGGTCCGCCGTCCATAAGTGGCATCAATTAGCATCCCCCGATCGCGGGCTTCACTGATTACTCTTTTTACCGGCGCCGATTCAGGGCTGATAATAGCAATGATCCGGCTTGCTGAGACTATGTTGCCAAACCCGATATTGATCAGCTTGATGCTCATAATAAAAACCCCCTTCGTTTACTCCAAATTCTGAACCTGCTCACGAATTTTTTCCAACTCTGCTTTCAATTCCACAACAATGTTTGTCAGTGGATAATCCCCGGATTTTGACCCGATTGTATTTACTTCACGAAATATTTCCTGGGCGATAAAATCAAGCTTGCGCCCGGCAGGAACGGTTCCATTCAAGTTGGCACGAAAAGCTTCGATATGGCTTTTTAACCGAACCAGTTCTTCGTCGACTCCCATGCGTTCCACCTGGATCCCGATTTCCATCATCAGGCGGGACTCTTCAAACTGACCGGCCAGCAACTCTTCAAACTTTTGTTCCAGGCGCCGGCGGCATTCTGCTTTGGCCTCTTCGGCAAGCCCGGTAGCGGTGGCCACCTGTTCTTCAAGCCTGCCGCATCTTTCCAGCAAGTCCCGGCATAAATTTTCCCCCTCGGCGCGGCGCTGTTCGATAAGCTGGTCCAGGGCTTCCCGCAAGGCGGCGCTGACAACCGGCCAGGCCTGTTCTTCAGTCAGGGCAATAGCACCGGTTTTAAAGAGTTCCGGCATCTGTAATAAATGCTCCGTTTTAATATTATCTTCGATTCCCAGGTGCCGGCAGAGTTCCTGCAGAGAATAATAGTAATTTTCGGCAAGGTCATAATTAATTTTCACCTGGCGCAGGCCGGCGGGAATTTCTTCCAGGGTGATGCTCCCTTCAATTCGCCCTCTTTTAATTGATTCCTGCAGCATGCGCCGCACCCGGTCTTCTAAAAAGTACAGTTCCCGCGGCATGCGCAAAGAAAAGTCGGAATAACGGTGGTTAACGGAGCGAAGCTCAGCCGTAACTGTAAAGCCTTCCTGAGAGCTGCTGCCGCGACCGTAACCGGTCATGCTGCTGATCAATATATAGTCATCCTTTCGGTATATTTTATTTCATTAACAGCTATTTAATGCAAATCTCTTTGTTCTACTTGCTAAAGCGTCAAGTTACACAGTTATTTGCTGGATTAATATTAACATCAATTGGAGGCGATCTCAAGGAATATTTAAGCAGTCCCCGGCCCTTGAATTTGCCATGTTTATTAATACCAATTATACTGGATTGCGGAGGTGGGAAAAAGTGTCTTTCGATACCTTGATCATGAAAGCAGTAAAAGATCAATTAGAAAAAGAGTTTACAGGATCGCCGGTGCAAAAAGTTTATGAAAATGATCGGGGGGAAATTATTCTCCACCTCTATTCTCATGGCCGGCAGCCGGGACTGCTACTTTCGGCGAACCCGCAATACGCCCGCGTTCACATGACTTACGGCCGTTTTAAGCACAAGGAGCAACCTTCCCCTTTCTGCATGTTGCTCAGAAAATACCTGGTTGGCGGCAGGGCCAGGGCCTTTTCCAACCCAGCCCTGGAGCGTATTTTGGAAATTGAGTTTGACCCTCCCTACGGCATGTCAGCCACCAGGTTGGTTGCTGAAATCATGGATCGGCGCAGCAACTTGATCCTGGTCGATGAAAAAGGGATTATCCTGGGCGCGGTTAAAACAGTTTCCTGGGATAAAAACCCCAAAAGGGCAATTCAACCCGGAGAACCTTACCGCCCGGTACCGCCTCAGGTCAGGCTAAACCCGCTGGAAATGAGCATAGACCGTTTTTCAGCTTTTTTTAACTTTTTTTTGCAGGAAAATAAACCGCCTGAAATAGCCCTGCTTAATGCGGTTAAAGGTTTGAGCCCGCTGGTAGCCAAAGAAGCGCTTTACCGCAGCGGGTGGGCTGACCAAACCTCCCCGGGCTACGCGGAAGAACAATTATTTGAAACGGTAAAAATGATCTTTTTAGATGCGGAAGCAGGGCGTTTTGAACCGGTTCTCATAACCGGCCGAAGGCTGTATTCAGCAATTAAACTTACTCACCTGCCCGCAGACGAACAGGTAAAATATGATAACGTCAGTGAAATGCTCGATCAGTTTTATGGAAATATAATTATGGAAGAGCAAGAGAAGCAGCTGAAATCACAACTGAAAAATACTATCGACAAGCGCTTGAAAAGCCTGTTTAAAAAAAAGAAACAGCAGGAAAAAGAGCTGGAAGCTTCCACTAAAGCGCCACGACACCGGCTTTACGGGGAATTGCTGCTGGCTTACAGCCATGAAGTGCCCCGCGGGGCGGAAAGAGCGGTATTGACCAATTTTTATAACCCGGAAGAAAATGTAGAAATTCCCCTGGATCCGGCCAAATCGGTCAGCGAAAACGCCCAGCACCACTTCAACCGTTATCAAAAAGCCAAAAAAGGGCGGCAAAAAATTCGCAGGCAGTTAAATAAGACCAGGGCAGAGATTGAATACTGTCAAAATTTATCCTACTCCCTGGAAAACAGCGACTATTCATCCCTGGAAGAAATCAGGCAGGAGATGATCGAGACCGGTTACCTGCGCGAAAAGAGCAAAGACAGGGGTAAAAGAAAAGAACCAGGTGTCCCGCAACCTTATAAATTTAAGTCTTCAGCAGGACATACCATCCTGGTCGGGCGTAATAACCGCCAGAATGATTATGTGACCTTTAAAGCTGCCGCCCGTAACGATACCTGGTTTCATGCCCGGGATATCCCCGGTGGGCACGTGGTCTTGAAAGAAGCTCCTTATCCGCCACCGGAACAGGATATCGAAGAAGCGGCCTTTTTAGCGGCTTATTTTAGCCGGGGCAAAGACAGCAGCGCAGTCGATATCGATTATACAGAAATCCGCCATGTGCGCCGCAGGCCGGGAGGCAAACCAGGGTTCGTGTTCTATGAAAACTATAACACCGTCACCGCTAACCCATCCGACCCGGAGCTGCGTAAAAAATTTGCTTTATAAGCAGGCGAGCTGTGGGCTTTTATTTCAGAAAGTGTAACCCACTGCCTTGCAGCAAATAAGCAGAAGCAGGGATTCACATATCTTTAAGGATTAGCAGGCCTTCTCTAAAATAATCCGGCAGGGGAACACTAAACTCCATTTGTTCCCCGCTGCCGGGATGTAAAAAAGTGACTTTGCGGGCATGCAGGGCATGTGGCTCCGCCAGCTGCACAGGAAGATCTTCCCACGTCCGGCCACCGTAAGTTTGGTCGCCGGCGACCGGGTGTCCCCTGTGGGCCATGTGTACCCTGATCTGGTGGGTCCGTCCCGTTTCAAGGTTAAGCCTGAGCAGGCTGTAACCCTTAAAATATTTAAGAACCCGGTAGCGGGTAATCGCTTCTTTACCACCCGGCACTACTGCCATTTTCTTTCGGTGCCTGGGATGCCGGGCAATCGGGGCTTCAATTCGCCCGGTAGCTGGTTCAACCCGGCCCTTAACCAGGGCAATATATTCACGTTTAAGCTTTCTGCCACTAAGCTGGCCGGAAAGGCTGTGGTGGGCGGCATCATTTTTTGCCACCAGCAGCAGCCCTGAAGTGTCTTTGTCAAGCCGGTGAACAATTCCGGGCCGCATTACGCCCCCGATCCCGGAAAGATCGCGGCAGTGATACAAGAGGGCGTTAACCAGGGTTTCTTTAAGGTGGCCCGGACCCGGGTGAACAACCATTCCGCGGGGCTTGTTAACCACTAAAAGATCCGAATCTTCAAAAACAACCTCCAGGGGAATATTCTCGGGAGCTACCTGATATTTTTCAACCGGGGGCATTGAGATGATTACCAGGTCACCGGTTTTTAGGCGATAATTTTTATCCATACAAACCGAAGAATTAATTATAACCCGGCCGGTTTCTATCAGTTTTTGCAACCTGCTGCGTGATTGCCCGGACAACTGCCCGGACAGGAATTTATCCAGGCGCACACCATCAGCTTCTGACTGCATAATTATTTCTTCTTTACCGGAAAAACTTTCACTTTCCCGGGCGGTAGCATTTCCCGGAGCGTAGTTTACTTTTTTTTGTTCCCTGTCATTTTCTTCCCGACTATTCATCACCGGGCACCTTTCTTTTCTTCCTTTTGCGGCGGGATGAGCGAGATCCGTCCTTATAAACAACGGGGTCACCGGCCCTGGCCGTTCTGCGCTTTTGGGTTCGGGTAAAAATTACGAGCAAAAAAACTGAAATGACCGTTATTAAAAGGCTAAAAACCTGGGCCTGGGATAAACCCAGCCAGTAAACCGGTTCATAGCGGAAAAATTCGGTAGAAAAACGCAAAAGTCCATAAAAAGCAAACAGGGCCAGGAGGATGAATCCGATGAAGGGCCTTTTGGGGCGGATCAGCCTGAGGATAACAAAAATCAAAATTGCTCCCAGGGCGGCATATAGCTGAACCGGGTGGCGCAAAAGGTCATCATGCATACTTGCCGGCAAAGCCCAGGGGAGATTGCTTTCCAGGCCGTAACAGCAGCCGTTTAAAAAACAGCCGATCCGGCCGAAGCCATAACCCAGGGCCAGGTAAGGGGCCAGGAGATCCGCTGTTTTCAAAAATCCGATTTTACGACGGCTGCTCCAAAAATAAACAATAATTACCGCTAAAAATAGACCGCCGAAAAAAGATAATCCGGCAAACCGGGCGAACAGGATTTCAGCAGGGTTGGCGGAAAAGTATTCCCAGTTGAGGGCAACATACAACAAGCGGGCCCCCACAAGCCCTGCAAAGATCGAAATGATAACCGCCTCCAGGAGATGATCCGGGTTAACGTTTTCCCCGGGAGCCTGCCGGTACAGGGCAATTGAAGAAATAACTACGGCCAGGGCAATCATCAATCCATAAGAATGGATTGTAAAGTTGCCAAACTCAAACAGCACAGGATACAAGTAATCAACTCCTATTCTCGCGAAAATCGATATCCCGCCAAAAAGCAATGATAAAAAACCCGATTCCTACAACAATTGCCGAGTCGGCCAGGTTAAAAACCGGGGGCCAAATCGTAAAATCAAGAAAATCGATTACATATCCGCCGGTAACCCGATCAATCAGGTTACCCAGGGCCCCGCCAAGCTGCAGGGCCAGCCCCGTGCGGAGCCAGCGGTGGTCTTCGGAAAGCAGGCGGTAGTAATAAAGGATTAATACGGCAACAACCAGGGTGATCGCTATAAAGAAAGCGGTCTGGTATGGCAGCATGCCAAATGCAGCCCCCGGATTGCGCAGGTAGGTAAGATAAAAGAAGTTATTAATCACGGTGATGGTTTGGCCGATTTCCATAAATTCGGCCACCAACCTTTTGGTCAGCTGGTCAAACAATACAGTAATACCGACTATAATGGCCAATAAACGCAATATTATTATCCTCCGCACTTAGCTCAGCGGTTTATATTTTACCACAGCCGGGACAACAATAGTAGTGGGATTAAGCTTTCAATCTACCGGGACAAAAGAATCCGGGAGTATCTCAAATAAAAGCCCTCTCCCCTCAAACGGGAAGAGGGCTTTACTTGCTGCTTTATAAGGCGGAAACTACCTCGCTGCAGCGGGGACACAATTCCTGCTCTGCTTCAGTATAAACCCAGCAGCGGGGGCATTTATGCCCGCCAGCCTTGCTAACCAGGATCTTGATCGGAGATCGCTGCCCGCTGACTGCTTCCCCGGGGGCACTTTCTTTACCTGAAATCAACTCGGCTGAAGATACAATAAAAATTGCAGAGAGTTGATCGGCATAATCCTTGATTTTTTCATAAACCTTCTCGTCGGCCCAGACGGTGACCGAGCCTTCCAAAGAACTGCCGATAACCTTATCACGACGGGCCTGTTCAAGGGCCCAGGTTACTTCTTCCCTGACTTCAAGCAGGGTTTCCCAGCGGCGGCCCAACTCCCGGTCGTTCCACTGCGGTTTAGTTTCAGGCCAGTCGGCCAGCTGAACACTTTCCCTGCGGCTGCCCGGCAGGTGCCGCCACACTTCTTCAGCGGTAAAAGTAAGGATAGGCGACATCATCAACACCAGGTGTTCCAAAATTGTCATCAGGGCAGTTTGGGCCGATCGGCGCCCGGGTGCATCGGGGGTAGAGCAGTAAAGCCTGTCCTTGATAATATCAAGATAGAAATTGCTCATATCCACAACACAGAAGTTGTGAAGGGCATGGAAAAACTGGTGGTATTCATAATTTTCATATGCCCGGGTCGCCTTCTCAACCAGGTTGTTTAACCGGTAAAGAGCCCAGCGGTCCAGCTCTTCCATTTCCCCGTAATCGACGGGATCCCTTTCAGGATCAAAATCATAGCAACCGGCAAGCAGGAAACGGACGGTATTCCTGATTTTCCGGTAAACTTCTATTAACTGTTTCAAAATGTCCTCTGATAGGTTCATATCGTGGGTAAAATCGGCCGAAGTAACCCACAACCTGAGAATATCGGCTCCGTACTGCTTTATAATTTCCTCGGGAGCGATTACATTGCCCAGGGATTTAGACATCTTCTTACCTTCCCCGTCGACTACCCAGCCATGGCTTAAAACAGCCTTGTACGGCGGTTCGCCCCTGGTGGCAACGGCGGTAAGCAGGGAGGAATGGAACCAGCCGCGATACTGGTCACTACCTTCAAGGTACAGGTCGGAAGGCCAGTGCAGTTCCGGGCGGGGATCAAGCACGGCATCATGGCTGGAACCTGAGTCAAACCAAACATCCATGGTATCTTTTTCCTTCCTGAACCGATCATGCCCGCAATTTGAGCAGGTTGTTCCCGAGGGTAAAATTTCTTCCGCTTCTTTCGCAAACCATGCGTCCGACCCTTCCTTGCTGAAAAGATTGCTCACTGCTTCGATAGTATCCTCGTTAACCAGGGGTGTCTCACAATTAAGACAGTAAAAGATGGGAATAGGCACCCCCCAGACTCGCTGCCGGGAAATACACCAGTCCTGCCGCTCGGCAATCATGTTGTAAATCCGTTCTTCTCCCCATGAAGGAACCCACTTTACCTGGTTTATAGCCTGCAAAGCCTCTTTCCGGAAACCGTCAATCGAAGCAAACCACTGCTCGGTGGCCCGGTAAAGAAGCGGCAGCTTGCAGCGCCAGCAGTTCGGGTACTGGTGTTCCACCGGTGTTGACTTAATCAAGGCCCCTTTTTCCCTGAGGTCTTCGATCACCGCTTTGCCCCCCTCTTCATGGGACATTCCGGCATACTGACCGGCTTCTTCAGTAAAATATCCCCTGTCGTCAAGGGGGCTTAAAACCGGCAAATCGTAGGCCTTGCCGACAAAAAAGTCCTCGTGGCCGTGTCCAGGTGCGGTATGCACACAACCGGTGCCCTGTTCCAGGGTGACATGTTCGGCCTCGACAAGGAGTGATTCACGATCATAAAGCGGATGCTTGCAGCGCAGGCCGATCAAATCCCTGCCCTTAAAGCGCTTTACCACCGGCCAGGTTTCTTCCGCTCCCGCCAGCTTTGCAACATCTTCTAAAAGCCCTTCGGCCAGTAAATACTTTTCATCCCCGGCTTGCACCAAAACATAATCAAGATCCGGATGCAGGGCAATGGCCAGGTTGGCGGGAATAGTCCAGGCAGTGGTTGTCCAGATCAGGCAGTAGCAATTCTCAACCCCGCCTAAGAGACCGCGGTCGTCAATGAAGGGAAACTTAACGTAAATCGACTCAGAGACTTTTTGTCCATATTCTATTTCTGCCTCGGCCAGGGCGGTTTCGCAACTTGCACACCAGTAAACCGGGCGCATTCCTTTGTAAAGATGCCCGTTGGCAGCCATGGTGCCAAAAACTTTGATTTGACGGCCCTCAAATTCAGGGGAAAGGGTTAAATAAGGGTTCTCCCAGTCACCGCGGACTCCGAGCCGCTTGAACTGCTCCCTTTGTACATCAACATATTTCAAGGCGTAATCGCGGCACATGCGCCTGAATTCAAGATCGGAAATTTCCTTGCGGTTTATTTTCTTGGTTTTTATTATCTGGTGTTCGATCGGTAAACCGTGGGTATCCCAGCCGGGCACATAAGGACAGTCGAAGCCGCGCATAGTTTTATACTTGTTGATGATATCCTTAAGCACCTTGTTCAACGCGGTTCCCATATGGATATCCCCGTTGGCATAAGGCGGCCCGTCATGTAAGATGTACTTGGTTGCTCCTTTACGATTTTCCCTGACCAGGTTATTTATGTCCAGGGAGTCCCAAAACTCGAGCATTTCCGGCTCACGCTGCGGCAACTTTGCCCGCATCGGAAAATCGGTTTTGGGCAGGTTTAATGTGTCTCGATAATCCATGTCTTCTTCTCCTCCGCTTAATTAGGCTGGTTATACTTATCTGCATCACAGGCAGCACCGGCATAACTGTGATATGCCTGGCAAAACTATTTATGTCTGCTCAGCCGTGCTGCTTTTGAACTGGTGACGGCGCTCACCTAAGGGAAACGGCAGCGACTCAAGCTGCTGGCCTTCGTTTCGGCTACACTTTAGCATTCACCATCGAAGGCTTTGGGCCTCGGCGGCCTGAATCTATGCAGACAGGCCGGCTACACCCTTTGCCATAATGCCCACTGTAGCCATTTTACCTGGAATGTCCCCGGTCCAAAATATAACAACAGGGCCAAAAAGTGACTTTAAAACTTAATTGGCTGCTCAAACAAAAACTCGTCCCCTGGAAAGGGACGAGATTTCTCCCGCGGTACCACCCTACTGGCTGCAATTTTACTGCTAGCCTCCTTAACAGAGCTGATAACGGCAGCTGCCGTCCGCGCCTACACTCACTTTTGACAAGGATTTCGGGCGGAAGCTCCCGGGTGATTTGCAGCGGAATAACTTAACCGGACTCTCACCTAACACCGGCTCTCTGCATAAGCTTAAAAATCCGCTTTTACGCCCCGTTCACAGCTTATGACCAAAATTGTAGCATGTCAACCGGCCAAGGTCAATAAGAGTGACCGGCTATCTTTTTAGTAATCGGAATCTTTTTCGTGATCCTCCTCATTGTCCCACTCTCGGGTCGATTCAAAGTCCGGCTCCGGCTCAAAATCAAACTGTGGTTCAAAATCCTGGTCAATACTGGAATCCTGCCTTGATTTATAATCCTGCCTGGGATCAAAATCGGGCTTGGGGTCGAAATCAGGCTTTGGTTCAAAATCAGGCTTTGCTTCAAAATCAGACCGCGGTTCAAAATCACGGGTAGATTCGAAATCTTTATCCGCTTCGAAATCAGGTTCCGAGCCATAATCCGGTTTTGATCCATAATCACGCTGGTAATCGAAGTGCCGCTCCGAACGCTGAGTGCGGTCGGTTTCATAATTTAGCTGCGGCTCAAATTCTTTTTTCATTTCTCTGCCGGTTATTTCCCGGTTCGCTTCTGTCAGCCAGTCTTCACTTTCCAGGTTGGAAAGTTGCGCTTCTATGAAGGAACGAAAGCGCATTTTAAAAACCTGGGCCTGCTTAAACAATTCTTCCTGCTCCGACAAAATTTTGCTTGAACGGTAACGGGCCTCTTCTACAATACGCTGGCCTTCTTTTTCTGCTTCGCGCCTGATTAGGTCTGCTTCACGTTTAGCATTTTGCTTAACTTCCTCAGCTGTTTCCTGGGCTACTACAATCGCATTGTGCATCGATTCTTCGAGCTTCTGGTAATGCTTGTTTTTCTCCTGCAGCTGACTGAGTTGATCTTTCAGTTCGGCGTTTTCCCGGAGCAACTGCTCTAAATCTTTAGCCACCTGGTCCAGAAATTCATCCACATCCTCAATGTCGTAACCCCTGAAAGCACGCTCAAACTCTTTATTCTGTATATCCATCGGCGTGATTGTCATCTCTATCCCTCCTGATCCTGTAAAATGAACAAAAATCATAATACTCTACCAAAAAAAATACTTGTCAAAATAGTAAATTTACGATACATTCCAATACCTGCTGAATTCGACAATCCGGCTGCTAATCCTGCCTGTTTAGCTGTATTTTTTCAGTTTTAGGTGTATCCTGCCCTTGCGGGTCCTTCCTTCCACCGAACTTATATACAGCCTCCCCCTTCCTCTTAGAGATAACTGGTCTCCTTCGTTCAACTGCAGGGAAGGGGAATCAACCGGGCGCCAGTTAACCATAACCAGCCCGCCTTTAACCAGGCGGACCACCTTGGACCGGGAAGCGCCAAAGCCCAGCGAAAGGATTGAATCAAGGCGTAAACTGGCCACCGTTCCCTTGATTTCTTTACCATTCTCTTTAACCAGGGGCAGTTTTTCCGGTTCACAAATCGAACAGTCCACAGGCATATTGCCTGCCTGCAGTAAATTGGAGCAAACATACTCGGCTTTCGATTCCATGACCATAACGGCTGCGCCGCCTTCCTCCAGCATTACAATATCGCCCACCTGGTCGCGGCGCAGGCCCAAACCTAAAACAGCTCCCAGCAAATCCCGGTGACCGATTTCTGCTTCACTGCCGGGCCACCTGATAATAACCGCGGTAACCGGGGGCAGGGAACCCTTGTGTTCCGAAGGAAAAATGCACAGTGCATTTCTTTCCGCATTAGGATATCCCCCGTAAACCGTGTAGGTCAGTTCGGGGAGTTTGCCCAGGGCGGATTCGGCCAATTCAAGCTGGCGGGGGTCCAAAAAGGCAGTGCTGTAAACCCCCCTGCCGCTAACTTCCGCCAGTTTCCGGTTAAAATGTTCCTGCCACTGCTTTTCTTCTTCTGAAAGAGAAGTTTCCGCGCCCATCTATCAGCCTCCAGGTATTATTTTAAAAATATATTTGCTGGTAAATAATCTGCCGGGCAATCCGAAGCAGGATTAAAAGGATTATCGGGGAAAGATCCAGGGCTCCCATGCCCATGCTCACCGAAGGAATAATGCTGCGCAGGGGCGCGAGCAGAGGCTCCGTTAATCCATAAAGCAGCTGGTAAATCTGCTGTACTATTTCGCTTCCCCCGGTTCCCCTCATAAACCAGGACATGATAATCCTGCCCAGCAGAATATAGGTATAAATATTGATAAAAATCAACAATCCTTCCGCTACAAGGTTCATTTCATCACCTGCTTTCCATATTATTGAACAAAGCGCTGCCGATGCGTACCATGGTGGCGCCCTCTTCTATAGCCACATTAAAATCATTGGTCATTCCCATCGATAGCTCCGGCAGGTCAAGGCCGGACCTGGTATTTTCATCCCTGAGTTGCCGCAGTTTTTTAAAATAAGGGCGGACTGTTTCAACATCTTCAACGTAGGGAGCCATGGTCATCAACCCGCGCACTCTAATGCGATCGTAAGTTGCCAGTCCCTCGATAAAAGCGGATAAGTCTTCCGGATTTAAGCCAAATTTGCTCTCTTCTCCGGAAACGTTGACCTGGATTAAGGTTTCAACGGTAGAATCAAATCTTTCGGCAACCTGCTGCAGTTTCCTGGCCAGTGAATGACGGTCGAGAGTATGAATCAGCGAGTATGCCGGTAAAACATCTTTAACCTTGTTAGTCTGCAGGTGGCCGATAAAATGCCACCTGGCATTCGGTAAGCTTTTCAACTGTTCGGCCGCTTCCTGGACCCGGTTGGCTCCAAAATCGGTAATGCCCAGGTTTGCAGCCTCGCTTATCTGTTCTACTGTGGCCACCTTGGTAACGGCAATTAACCGGATAGTTTCCGGATCGCGCCCGGATTTACGGGCGGCATTTCCGATTGCATCTAATACTTTTTTATAATTATCCGCAAGCAACTGCAACCGTTCCTTTCCCTTTCTCTCCTTGTAATTTAGTTCAAACGCTGCCCTTCTTCAACAAGATCCGGCCGGGTAATAACCAGGCTGTTGGCTTCCAGCCCCTCAACCAGGGCTTTCCCATCCTTAATTTCGGTCACAGTGACCGGGTTGAAGACCACTCTGCCGCCTTGATTCAAGTAAACTCCGCTGCGGCCTCCTCTGTCAAAAATAGCTTCTTCCGGAATTATTATACCCCGTTCCCTGGAATAGAGTAAACCGGCATCAGCCCGGCGAACTTTTTCGAACCCGGGGACCTGCTTTTCAACAAGGTAAGTTAACCTGACTTCCCGGGCTTCTTCATCGACCTCGTAATGATAGAGTTTTGCCGCTATTTTTTCGCCGGGTGCAAAGTCAAATTCAAGTTCTACATTTTTACTTTCGGCTATTCCCCTCCCCGGGTGCAGGGGAAGGATGATATTATAATACCACTGCCAGTTGTTAACTATTTTAAGCAGGGGTTCGCCGCGGCCAACAAGATCATTTTTTTGAGTTCTGGTCCCCTCGGGTTCAATTTCATCCAGTTCTTCTTCAGACAAGTAGTACGGGCCGTTATAATCTTCCCATCCATCCAGGTAATCAGATAAGAACCCTGCCTCTTCATTTTTAATTTGCTTGGTTTCCCGGTAGGAGGGCAGTTCGCCTGAAGCATCTTCTTCGCTTTCGTCGCTTTCCTCGCGCAGCCTTTGCATTTGGTCCCGGGATATTATTCCCAACCTTGCCACTTCTTTACCGACAGGAACTCTTTGTCCCGGTTCAGCCAAATCAAGGACAATGCCGTAATCAGGGGCTTTGATCGGCTTTTCCTGGCGGGTAACCAGGCCGGACACATCTTTGCGCTGCTCCAGAACTCCCTGTTCCGCAGTTACCACCTGCAGGCGCCAGGAAAGAAACTGTTCTCCCAGCCAGTGGTAAGCTACCTGGACAATCACGACCAGGGCTAAAAGCAGGAGAACATAAAAAATAAAGGCCTGTTTTAGCCGGGCAAAACTGAAGCGGCGCCCTTCACCCTGGAGAACTTCAAATTTTTGTTTGGCCTGCTTTTTTCGCTTTTTATCCAATGTGGTTGCTCCCGGTTAAAAAAATAAGTGTCTGCTTAGCTATCCTTAATCGATATAAACCCGAGCATTCTACCGGTCACCCCGTTATCCCTGCGGTAGGAATAGAATAAATCTTCTCTGCACGAGGTACACCACCTGCTGCAGCCGATATTTTCTTCCTTGACCCCGGACTTGATTAACTGGGCGGTATTAATTGCCGGCAGATCCAGCTCAAAATTGCTTTCATCAATGGCACTGATAAACCGTTGACTCCCCCACCCCACAGCCTGAAACCGCCTTGATAAATCCCGGTCGATAAGGTAACAATTCCTGCAAACAGCGGGGCTCAGTGCTGCGACAATCTCTTCCGGATCCACGGCAAAGTGCCGGTGGAGGAAAGCAACGGTTTTTCCCGTAATATTACCCAGGGTACCCTTCCATCCGGCGTGGGCCAGGGCAACTACCGGTCTTTCGCACATCGCCGCCAAAAAAATCAGCTGGCAGTCTGCAGAATAAGCCGCGAGCGGCAGGTTAGGTTCGGCTGTAACCAGGGCGTCACATTGCCGGCGGGCTGTTTCAGGCAGCGCCCCTTCGCCGCGTTCGGCTTCGCTGAAAATACCGACTGTGGTCCCGTGTACCTGGACAGAGGAAGTCAAAGCCCGGTAGTCATAAGCAAACTGGTCCATGAAAAGGGCCCTGTTTTCAAGCACGTAATCGTATTTATCTCCGGTATGGTAGCCGGTGTTAAGTGATGCAAACGGTCCTTTACTGCAGCCGCCTTTCCTGGTAGAAAAGGCGTGGCCTATTAAACCATTATTATTTAGAACCGGGGCCTGCAGGTAGGGCACCGTCCCCCCGGTAAAAAGTTTGAACCCTTTCTCCTGCCCGTTTGTCATACTACCTCCCTCGCCAGCAGTAGGTTAATTAATCGACATAAACCAAAGATGGCCTAATTATATCTCACGGCCCGGTTGCGTGATAGCATCAATACGGGTTTCAGTTTTTATGCATTAATCACCCGGCAATCCAGCTTTGATCGGAAAATTCATATCCACCAACCCATTCTAAAGCTTCTCCGGCCGCCAGCGACCTTGAGAGGTCGATTAAACGCTGGTTGCGAGAGCCCCGGTAAGACAAACTTAAATCTTTCTCTTCCCGGACAAAGGGTCCGTCAATTAACAACCAGCTTGCTTCCAGCAAATAAAGGGTATTTCGGTCATAATTGCTCCTTTGCAGGAGCTGCTCAAAAGTATAGCCGCTGTAAACAACCAGGTTTAGTCCCCTTTTTGTTATTTCTCCAACAAGCAGGGCCAGGACAGGAGCCTGTTCGAAAGGCTCTCCCCCGGACAAAGTAACCCCGTCAATCGTAAAGCTCCCGTTTTCCCGGGAGTGGCGGTCGATAATTTCCAGCAGTTCTCCTGAAGCCACCGGCCATCCGCCGGCAGGGTCATGGGTTTCCGGGTTATGACAGCCGGGGCAGTGGTGCGGGCACCCCTGCAGGTAGATTGCCAGGCGAATTCCCGGCCCATCGACAATACTGTCGGATTGCAATCCTGCCAGGCGAAGGTTCACCGGTTATCACGGGGGGTGAAGTGGACCCGCCTGTCCTTCAGCTCGCTTAGTTTGGCATGATTAAACCGTTCATCGGTGGATAAATATCCGGTAATCCGGCGAATATGCCTGATATCGGGACTGCCGCATTGGGGGCAGCTGCCGTTAAACACCCCGTTATGTGCACAAATACGGCACTCATCCAGCGGATAGTTTATACCGCCGTAACCGATATCGGATTCAGCCATCCGGCGGACGATGCGGTCTACCGCTTCAATATTTTGTCCCGGCGGCGCTTCCAGTTCGGTATAGCTGATATGCCCGGCATTGCAATACTTGTGGAAGCTTCCTTCTGCCGCAATCTTATCGGCTATCGAAAGGGTGTAGTTCACAGGGATATGGAATGAGTTTGTATAGTATTCCTTGTCGGTAACTCCCGGAATCGAACCGTAGCGTGCCCTGTCAATGGCCACGAACCTACCGGCAAGACCTTCTGCGGGAGTAGCCACCAGCACAAAGTTTAGATCGTATTCATCGCTGTAGGCATCTGTACGCCTGCGCATATGCTCAACTATCTTTTCCCCCAGCGCATGGGCCTCTTTGTCTTCACCGTGGTGCCTGCCCGTTAAAAGGTGCACGGTTTCCGCCAAACCGATGAAACCAATAGCCAGGGTCCCGTGCTTGATTATTTCCCTGATCGAATCATCGGCGCCCAGTTTGTCTGAATCCAGGTAAAGTTTTTGCCCCATCAAGAAAGGCAAATCCCTGGCTTTGAGCCTGGAAAGAACTTCAAAGCGGTGCAGCAGCTGGCGAGCACCCAGGCGCATGAGGCGGTCAAGCTGGACAAAAAACAGGTCCTGCTGCCCGCGGCATTCCAGGGCCAGCCGCGGCAGGTTAAGGGTAACCGGGGCGATATTTCCTCTCCCGGCAGAAACCTCGGGCCCGTGACGGTTGGCAATAACCCTGGTCCGGCAGCCCATGTAAGAAACTTCTTCTCCGTACTGCCGGTTAAAAGAACTGTCCATAAAGCTAAAGGTGGGGTTCATACGCCGTGCCGCCACCTGCAGGGCTAACCGGTACAAATCGTAGTTGGGATCTTCGGGATAAAAGTTTATTCCCTCTTTGATCCTGAAGACCAGGTTTGGGAAAATTGGGCTTTCACCCCTGCCCAGGCCGCGGCGAAAAGCTTCCAAAACAGCCCTGGAGACCATCCGGCCTTCTTCGGTAGTATCGGTCCCCAGGTTGATCGAGCTAAAAGGCACCTGGGCCCCGGCCCGGCTGTGCATGGTATTCAGGTTATAAATCAGCCCTTCCATGGCCTGGTAGATTTCTTCATAACCGGGGAGGGTTTTCAACCCCCTGATTACTTCACCCAGGCTTCGGTCAAAATGGGGGAAGCTTTGCCCGCCGAACATGTCATTTTGATTGCTCTGCAGAATAATTGCCGCCTGGGCGGCAGCGGAGGCAATTCTTTTGGGCGGCCTGATGTACCCGTAGCCGGTGTTAAAACCCTCTTTTAAAAGGTGAGAGAGATCGATCTGGAGGCAGTTCAAGGTTTTGCTGTAATAATCGAGATCATGGATGTGCAGGGCCCCTTCATCATGAGAACGGGCAAACTCCTCGGGCAGCAGGTTGCTTAAATAATATTGTTTACTGGCTGCCATGGCAATTTGCAGCATCTTGGCCGAAGGTGAATTATTGACATTGGCATTTTCGCGGTTGGTTTCAACCAAAATTTCCTTAACGACATCCATTAATTCTGATTTTCCATCGCGAATTCGGGTGCGCCGGTCCCGGTAAAGGATGTAGGCCTTGGCAGTGCGGGCATGCCCGTTTTCAATTAAAACTACTTCCACTTCATCCTGTACTTCTTCCACTGCCGGGATCACACCGCTGGGCACTTTTTCTTTAATGTTTTCAATTACCTGGCGGGTAAGATTTTCGGCAATGCCGCGATCACTTCCTCCTACTGCCCGGGCTGCTTTAAAAATGGCATCGGTAATTTTCTCAGGATCAAACGGGACTACCCGTCCGTCCCTCTTGCGTATTTCTTTAAAAACTCTTTGGGTTCCAGCATTAGTTCCGTTTTTGACCGATGCGGGGCCTTCACTCAATTTTTACAACCTCCCTTATTTTGTAACTGTTCTTTTTCCCGGAGCATATCTTCCAGCTCGGCTTTAAAAGCTTCAACGTCCGGAAACTGCCTGAAGACTGAGGCAAATCGCACATAGGCGACCTCGTCAATTCTGCGTAATTTCTTTAACAGGATATCGCCGATCCGATCGGCTGTAACCTCCTTGATGTAATTACTGCGCAGTTCCTGTTCAAGGTTTTCAACCAGTTCCTCCCAGCGGGACAAGGGTATGTTCCTTTTTTGACCGGCCAGAATAAGGCCTTTTAGCAGTTTACCCGGATCAAACAGTTCCCGCCGGCCATCGCGCTTGATAACGACGATCGGTTCCGCTTCCATTTTTTCCATGGTGGTAAACCGATTATTGCAGCTAACACACTGCCGCCGTCGCCTGATTGCTGAAGAATCCTGGGTTGACCGGGAATCAAGGACCCTGCTGTCGAATTCACCGCAGTAGGGACATTTCATGGCTGCCCTCTCCCATCAATATATTGCGTTTTTCCCATTATAGAACACAATATATTGTGTGTAAAGGGTTTTTTTATTTTTTTATGCAACTCGGCCTCCTCCCGCATGGGAGAAGGCCGAGTGTGCGCTTTGGCTGCAACATGACTTCAAGATTATTTATTACCCATTTACGATCCGTTCCTGCTGCTGCTGCCACCTGGCCCAGGCCGGGGCATCAATATTCTCTCCCCGGGAATATGCACTGTTCCCTACACTGGCCAGGGTTGGTTTAAATCCCTGTTCCTGGGTTTTAAAACCGGTGGCAATCACTGTAACCCGGACCTGGTCTTCACAGTTTTCGTCAATTACAGCACCGAAAATGATATTCGCATCGGGATCGGCATGGCCGGCCACAATTTCTGCCGCCTCATGCACTTCATAAAGCCCCAGGTCGGTGCCGCCGGTAACATTAATCAACACACCTTTGGCTCCTTCAATTGAAGTTTCGAGCAGAGGGCTGTTTGTTGCCGACTTGGCCGCCTCCAGGGTGCGGTTTTCTCCGCTGCCCTGCCCAACTCCCATCAGGGCCGGGCCTGTTTCCGCCATGATCGTGCGGACATCGGCAAAGTCAAGGTTAATCAGTCCAGGGACGGCAATCAAGTCCGAGATCCCCTGCACACCCTGCCGCAGGACATCATCGGCAACCCGGAAAGCCTCCAAAATAGGGGTTTTCTTTTCGACCACCTGCATCAGGCGATCATTGGGAATGGTGATCAAGGTGTCGACCTTGTCCCTCAGGCAGGCTATACCTTCATCAGCCTGCTGTTTGCGCTTTTTCCCTTCAAAAGTAAACGGCCTGGTAACCACGCCTACAGTCAAAGGCCCCAGCTTTTGAGCAATTTCAGCAATAACCGGCGCGGCTCCCGTTCCGGTGCCGCCGCCCATCCCGGCAGTGATGAAGACCATGTCAGCCCCTTTGAGCATGGCCTCAATGTCATCAGCGCTTTCTTCCGCGGCTTTACGTCCTATTTCAGGGTTGGCCCCTGCCCCGAGCCCTTTTGTCAGTTGATCGCCAATTTGCAGCTTGGTGCTGGCATTGGCCAGGTAAAGGGCCTGGGCATCCGTATTGACCGCACAAAAATCCACTCCCTGCAATCCGGCGGCAATCATCCGGTTTACGGCATTACTGCCACCGCCGCCTATACCTACTACTTTTATCGAAGCAAATTGTTCCATTTCAATGTCAAATTCAATCATTAAAGGCACCTCCTAATAAGGTATACTTTCTTAGTCCACGATATCCGTCAACCAGTCCTTGATTCGTTGCCAAAGACCGGGGCCTTTTTTCTTGCCGGGTTTAGCCTTCTCCTGGATATACATCCGGGGCTGGTAGCGCTGGACATAATGGAGAAGTCCGACTACTGTCGAATAAGCCGGGTTTTGAATGCCAAACATATCGAACCTGGCCAACCTGACTTGATCACTTTCAAAATAGAGGCGGGCAGCCTCGGGGATTCCTTTCATCTGAGAAACCCCACCGCGTAAAATCACCCCTGCCGGCGGCAGATAAGGCCAGCCCATCTTGTTCATTTCTTCCCTGATAATCTGAAAAATCTCCTGTACCCTCGGCTCGATAAAACTGCTGAGCTCTCTTTCCGAAACCAGCCTGAGCTCGTTGCTGCCTACAGTTTGAATCTCAATTTTTGGTTCACTTTCGGTGAGTGAAAGTAAAGCTGAACCATATTCCTTTTTCAGTTCTTCCGCGGTGTAGTGGTTTATCCTGAGACCGGCGGCAAGGTCGGTGGTTATGTGGTCTCCGCCTACCGGGGCCACCGCCAACTTTTGCAGCTTTCCATTTTGGAAAAAGGCAACCTCGGTAGTTCCGCTGCCTATATCCAGCATGAAAGCACCCAAATCCCGTTCATCGGGACTTAGCGCAATTTCCGAGTTGGCCATGGACTGCAGAATGATACCATTGATGTTAATTCCAGCCCGGTTGACACAGCGAAGCAGGTTGTGCAGGGAAGTGATCAAGCTGCTTACCACCAGGGCATCTACTTCCAGCCTTACTCCAAGCATGCCTACCGGATCGGTGATTCCATCAAAACCGTCCACGATAAATTCGCGGGGGATGATATCCACTATTTCCCGGTCCATTGGTAAAGCTACAACCCTGGCTGCCTGCATAACCCTTTCCAGGTCTTCCTCGCGTATTTCCCGGTCATCAGAGGTTACCGCAACCACTCCACGATTATTAATCAACTCGATGTTCATTCCTTTTAAGCCGACATAAGCGTTCTCAACCTTAAAGCCGGCCATCCTCTCCGCTTCTTCCACTGCGCTCACAATTGATTCGATTGTCTTATCCAGGTCAACAATTACACCTTTGCGCACACCATCGGAAGGGCTAAGGCCTAAACCGACAATGTTAACAGTACCATCGGGACGGGGCTCACCAATACCAACCCTCACCGCAGCTGTTCCAACATCTATTCCGGCTATAAAGTTCTTCTTCATCATTAACAAACCCCCTTACCCTTCCAACATGGTGCAAATACTACTAGATAATTCAACACATTTCAACAATTTCCTTTTTCCTTTTACGGATCCACCCCCTTTTCCTCATCTTTTGCGGCGCTTTGCGAAACAATCAACCGCTTTCCGCAGCGAACGTCAAGACGGGCATTTTCTTCCCGGTCGATGTAAGGCATGCTGTTCTCAATTAGTTTCAGCTTGTAATCCATATCCTCAGCATCTCCCAACCATATTTCAATATCATCAGCTGTATGCACTATCAGGTTATAGCCTGCTTTCAAGTCCAGCTCTTCTACTTCTAAATAAGCTTTTCCGGTCCAGGCGGAAAAGAACTCTGTCAGAACCTCCTGTCGTTCCGGGCAATCGACAGGAAATCCGGGAAGTACCTGGCTGCCGTCTATCCCGGAGATCAAGGGATAATCCCGGTCAGCTTCGCGGGCATATTCAAAAGGAACGGCATTATCGTCTATAATCCAGAAACCGTCGGCAGTCATTACGTAAGCAGCAGGGTCCCTTTCATCAATAGTGATGGTCAGGGTGTCGGGTAATTTTCGCTGCACCCGGACGTTCTTTGCCCGTGGTTCCCGGTGTTCAATTTTCCGGGCAACTTCATTTTCCCGCAGTAAAATAATACTCATTCCTTTTTCGATTCCCCCGGCCTCGATGATTTCCTCATCACTTAATGCTCCGGTTCCTTGAACTGTTACCTGTTCAACCCGGAAAATAGACTCCCCGTACTTTAAGAGCAGCAAAATGGCCAGGATAATTGCCAGCCGAACCATAAAGCGGGCTGCTTTTTTCCAAAATGGGACCTTGCTTTCCTGTTGCACCAGCTTTAAGTGTTCGTTATTTTTTTTCATCGACTAACTCTCCTCGCCAACAATTCTGACTTCGGGTTGCAAGTCCAGGCCTGTCTTTTCCTTAACCAGTTTTTTCACAGCTTCCATTAAAAACAATATATCTGCGGCAGTTGCGCTGCCGGTATTGACAATAAAGTTGGCGTGCTCCCCCGACACTTCAGCTCCGCCGATGCGCATTCCCTTACCGCCGGCTTCGTCAATTATTCGCCCGGCCGGCTTATCAGGCAGGTTGCGAAAAACGCTGCCCGCGCTGGGCAGTGAAGGGTGCCGGCGCCGGCGCTCCTCTGAATAATAGTGCATCGTTTTAAATAGTTCGGCCGGGTCTCCGTGCTCCATTTCGAGCTGTGCTTCAACGATTACTCCCCTGCCGACAAGGTTGCTGGTCCTGTAACTGAATGAAAGCTGGTCACGAGTTAAGGTTACCGCTTCTCCCTGATAATCAACCAGTTCGATCGACTCCACCAGCTCCCCGATATATCCGCCAAATGCCCCGGCGTTCATGATCAGGGCTCCGCCCAGGGATCCCGGAATTCCCACGGCAAACTCTAACCCGCGAAGCCCAGCTTCAGCGGCTGTTTTGGATAGTTGATACATGGAAGTACCGGCTCCCACTTCCAGTTTGCCGGCACAGGTATTGACGTAACTGAAAGCGGATCCGATATGAACCACCAGGCCCCTGATCCCACCGTCTAACACCAGCAGGTTGGTCCCATTTCCCAGGATATAAAGCGGCAGGTCGTGCCGGTTACTGTAGAGGATTACCTGAACCAGCTCTTCAAGATCAGCCGGGCTGACAAAATAATCTGCCGGTCCGCCAACCTTCCAGGAAGTATAGCGGGCTAACGGCTCATTTTTCCTGAGGCCGTATTTTAATATTGGAGCCAAATCCCGCTCTATATTCATGAAGCCACCTCCTGTAGGTTTCGATAAAGTCTTTCGGCGGCATCGGCAACTCCCATCCGCCGGCTGCACCTGCTCATTTCGTTAAGAAGATCCGGGTCATCAAAAAGACGATCAATTTCTTTCTGCAAGCGGTGGTGATCAAATTCGCTTTCTTCGATTAAAATTGCCGCCCCGGCATCGGCCAGCAGCCTGGCATTATAGTACTGGTGGTTGTCCACCACATTTGGCGAAGGGATCAGGATGGCCGGGACTCCCAGGGCGGTAATTTCAGCCAGGGTTGTCGCGCCGCTGCGGGTTATAGCCAGATCCGCAGAAGCCAGGGCCTCAGGCATTTCCTGCAAGTAGGAGTAAAGCCGAGCCCTTTCCGGCAATATTTCTAGCTTTTCCGTTACCTCCCGGTAATATATTTCCCCGGTAATATAAATCAAGTTTGTCTCCGGGGGCAGTGATTTTTCTTTCAGGTAAGAAGCAGCTACCTGGTTAATTTTCAAAGCACCCCGGCTCCCGCCATAGATAAGAATATTTTTGTCTTCCGGGTTAAAGTTAAAGTGCCGACACCCCTCTTCCCTGCTTAAAACACTTACTTCGCTGGCACGCGGGTTGCCAGTAAACACAGTTTTGCTGAACGGGGGCATTCTTTTTTCCGTCCCGGCAAAAGAAAGGCAGACCCTTTTGACAAATGGGGCCAGCATGCGGTTGGCCAATCCCGGGAGGGCATTTTGTTCATGGATTACTACCGGCAGCCTTTTTAATACGGCTGATAGGACCAGGGGCGCGGCCACGTAACCTCCAGTACCGAGAACCACATCGGGCCGGAAATCTTTGATCAGTTTAAATGAACCACGCAGTCCGCCTAAAAGGTCTTTTATTATGGCCCCTATATTTTTAAAGCTGCGCTGGAACCCCCGGGCCGGTATAGTAGCCAGGGCAAACCCGGCAGAGGGAACAATTCTGCTTTCAAGGCCTTTTTCGCTGCCGACAAAAAGCACTTCGTTACCGCTATCTTTAGCCACAGCGTACCGGGCCAAAGCTAATGCCGGATAAATATGGCCTCCTGTTCCTCCTCCGCCGATGATAATTTTCATTTTTTTAAGCCGCTCCTTTTAAACTTTTAGCTTCCCGGCTGTATTTAGATATGTTCAGTAAAATCCCGATACCGAGAAGGGTGAAAAATACTGAACTGCCTCCGGCGCTGATTAAAGGCAGGTTGATCCCGGTAACAGGCACCGTCCCGGTTACTACGGCCACATTTATTAACACCTGGACGGCAATCATAAATGTGATTCCGGCTGCAAGCAGGCTGCCGAAAAGATCGGGCGCCTTGAGGGCAACCTGGAAACCCCGCCAAACCAGGACCAGGTACAGCGAAAGTACGGCCACCGCCCCAATAAACCCCAGTTCCTCGCCGATAACCGCAAAAATGAAGTCATTCTGTGGTTCCGGCAGGTAAAATAGTTTCTGCTTGCCCCGTCCCAACCCGGCTCCGAAGATGTGCCCGGGGCCGAGAGCATACAGGGACTGGATAATCTGGTATCCCGCTCCGCTCGGTTCCGCCCAGGGATCGAAAAAGGTAAACAGCCGCTGCATCCTGTATTCCTCCTTAACCACTACATATGCCAGGGGCGGCAGGAAAAGCAGGCTCAGGCCGGCCATCTGGGATACCGGCATGCCGGCAAAAACAATAACCAGGGCGCAACCTGTAATAACCACCAGGGCCGTTCCCATATCAGGCTGAAATTGAATCATGAAAAAGGCGATAACACCCATAATCAGTGGAACCAAACTTCCTGTCCAGAAATTATAGATATTCAACCTGCGGCTGCTCATATAGGCGGCAGTGAAAATCACAAAGGCCAGCTTGCTGAATTCGGACGGCTGGATGACCACCGGCCCGAAACTTAACCAGCGGCGGGCTTCCGTTCCTAAATCACTGCCAAATTCAGTGAATACCAGGCCCAAAAGGACGAAATTTAAGACCAAAATGATCAGCGAATAACGCTTTAAATATCGATAATGAAAGCGGCTAAAGAAAAGCATACCGCCAAGGCCAAGGCTGATCCACATAGCCTGGCGCTTAAGGTAATGGTAAGGATCACCGGTAGTTTCAGCAGCCGGGACAAAACTGGCGCTGAAAACCATCAATAAACCAATCGCCAGGAGCAGTGATGTTGCCAGGAGCAGGGTGCGATCATATGTTTTGGGGGACGAGTTACGCCAGGCCATTTTCACACCCTCCTTTACCAGCCTTATTCTCTTTTAAAGCCTTAACCAGCTCCTTGAAACGTCTGCCCCTCGCTTCATAATCAAGAAACATATCCCAGCTGGCACATGCCGGTGAAAGCAGGACGATTTCACCGTCTTTTGCCTCCGTGAAGGCTTGCTCCACTGCCTGATCCAGGTTCGCCACCAGGCGATAGTTGTTATAACCAGCCCGGCCCAGGGCTTCGGCCAGCTGCTCCCTGGTTTCCCCGTACAGCAGAGCCAGGCGAGCTTTTTCAGCGATTACTTCAGCCAACCCGGAAAAATCGGCCCCTTTATCTTTACCCCCTGCCAGCAGTATTATATCCAGGCCGGGAAAAGACTGTAGAGCCTTGATCGAAGCGCCCGGATTAGTGCCCTTTGAATCATTAATATAGTTAACCCCTTTAACTGTGGCCACCGGTTCAAGGCGATGTTCGATTGCCCTGAAGCTGCGCAGGGTCCTGCCGATGGAGTCAGGGTCGGCGCCGGCAGCCCAGGCAGCCGCCGAAGCGGCCAGGGCATTTTCCAGGTTATGGTCCCCGGGCAGGGCCACTTCTTCCAGGGGGCAGATTCTTAAGGGCTCGTTTTTACCTGTAAAAAGAGCAACCCAGTTTTCTTCCAGGCCTGCTCCCAGGGGAACCCGGTCCCGGTCAAACCAGAGGACCCGGCCGTTGCCCGCATTTTCCAGGGAAGCAACCCCGGGATCGGAAGCATTGAGAACAGCAAAGTCGTTATTGGTTTGATTTTCAAAGATCCGCTTTTTAGCCCGGTAGTAATTTTCAACAGTTCCGTGATAATCAAGATGGTCTTCAGCAAAATTTAGAAACACAGCCACCGCCGGGCGGAACCTTTTGATATCTTCCAGTTGAAAGCTACTTAGTTCGGCAACAATAAAACCCCGGGCATTAATACTGCCGACCACTCCGGCCAGGGGATTTCCGATATTGCCGGCAGCAACCACCGGATCAAAGCGGGCTTCCCTGAGCATTGCGGCAATTAAGGCGGTTGTGGTGGTTTTACCGTTGGTCCCGGTTACCCCGATCAGCGGCGCTTTGGCAAAAGCATAGGCAACTTCGATTTCAGAAAACACAGGTATGCCAAGCGACCGGGCCCTCTTTAAAACTTCCAGGTGGGGGGGGACTCCCGGGCTTTTAACCACCATGGAAATGTTTTCACTGACGAGTTCAGGCCGTGTTCCTCCGGTGACCGTATGGACATTGGAATATCGCCTCAACCCGGCCAGTTCCTCTTCTAATGCACCGGCCTCTTTTTTATCGGCAATAGTAATTTTAGCCGCGTTCATTCCCGCCAGCAGCTTCACTATAGCCAAACCGCTGCGGGCCATACCGATAACCAGGATTTCTTTTTCTTTGATCATGTCGATCAAGACAGCCCCTCCTGCCCGTAATTAAGGGTTATAGGCTAAAACACCAGCCAGGGCAAAAATGATTGAAACGCCCCAGAAGGTTCCAACTACTCGCCATTCCGACCAGCCTTTCATTTCAAAATGGTGGTGCAGGGGGCTCATCAGCAGAACCCTCCGTCCGGTTAAACGAAACCAGGTTACCTGGATAATTACCGACAAAGCTTCTAAAACAAAAACCCCGCCGATGATAATTAAAAATAGTTCGGCTTTAACCAAAACCGCTATGGCAGCAAATGCCCCCCCTAATGCCAGAGAACCGGTATCGCCCATAAAGACGCGGGCGGGGTAACGGTTAAAAAGCAGGAATCCGAGGCAGCCACCGGCCAGCGCCGCACAGAAAAGCATGACCGTAAAAAGCTCGGCCCCGTAGGCGACAAACATAAAAGCAGCCAGGGCTATAAAAGAAACTCCCGAGGCCAGACCGTCGATTCCATCTGTGAGGTTGACGCTGTTGCTCGCTGCAGATATAACCAGGAACAAAAACAGGGGGTACAAAAACCCCAGGTCTATGGTGAAGCCAAAAAACGGCACTTCTAATATAGTGGAATAAAGTCCTGAATAGTGGAGAATTATTACCAGCAGGGCAGTGATAATCGCTTCCCCGGCCAGCTTTGACCTGGCCTTTAAACCCAGTGAACGAGAGCGGGCAATTTTACCAAAATCATCGAGGAAACCGATTAATCCGCAGCCCAGGGTTACCAGAAAAGCGGCGTAAAGGGCGGTTGATGGACCGGCCAGGATCAATGCAACCAGCACGGCAGCAGGGATAAAAATCACACCGCCCATTGTGGGCGTCCCCGCCTTGACCGCATGAAGCGCAGGGCCGTCTTCCCTGACTTGCTGGCCAAACTGCAGGGAACGCATGCCCCTGATGTATATTGGAGTAGCTAAGACGGTTAGAATCATGGTAACCAATAAAGCCATCACAATATCGGAAGTCATTAAAGGTCATCTCCTTCCGCATTGCTTAAAGCATCCACAATCACTTCCATCCGCATTCCCCGGGATCCCTTAACCAAAACCACCCATTCACTTCCTAAATTCATTTCCTGCAGTGCTTTTATGGCTTCGGAATGATCGGGGCAGGGGTAAGTGTTAACCCCTTTTTCTGCGGCTGCTTCAGCCATATGCCGGGCCAGTTTTCCGACCGCAACCAGGTGGTTGATCCCGCATTCAGCCACAAAGTTTCCTATTGCCAGGTGAGCCTCTTCAGCGGTCTCTCCCAGCTCAAGCATATCGCCTAAAACAGCCACTTTTTTCGGCTTTTCCAAATCAGCCAGCACCCGCAGGGCTGCCCGCACAGAGCTGGGATTGGCGTTGTAAGTATCATCGATAACTGTCATTCCTTCCCCGGTATGTAAAACCTGGAAACGGCCTGCCGTAAGTTCACTGCTTTTAAGCCCTTCCTGCATCTGGGACAGGTCTAGTTCCAGGATATAACCAACGGTAAGAGCCGCCAGGGCGTTGCTGACCGACTCCCGTCCCGGAAGAGGTGATTCAATCCACCCTTCGGTATTATTAGGAAAACGCACCCGGGAA
>Ga0207421_10000373_pt1 | contig 57084 bp, 49 predicted proteins | sample SodLakKL_010_SED_4_FD_187542 | JGI IMG/M metagenome (GOLD analysis project Ga0207421, IMG submission 187542) | Alkaline sediment microbial communities from Lake Tanatar, Kulunda Steppe, Russia - 8KL_010_SED (SPAdes) (version 2) | ecosystem: Environmental > Aquatic > Non-marine Saline and...
CCTTCCGGGAATCAAGCCCGGCCCTTCCGGGAAATATGCGCGATCAATCCAGGAAGCGTGGCCCGATCCCTCACTGAAACATGCCGGCCCTGAGCACCTTGTTGCAGGGATCGATACGAAGCGCTTCCGGGTGGGATACTGTAATCACAGATTCACCGTCGGGGACCACGACATGCCGTTCCTCTCCATCCCATACTTCCACCGGCATGGGAAAATCGCGGCCTGATGGTACTGACCAGGTCAGGATGAGGCCGTTTTCATGTGTCTGCAGCTGCAGTTCGGGCAAGGCACTGTATCGAAGGTAAGCGTCAAAAAACCATCCAAGATCCCGGCCCGCTGTCTCCTCTGCAATGGCAATAAATTCATCAGTGTCGGTATATCGGGACGGGACAGAGACCCTTTTTCGGGTTTCCTGGCCACCGGTGTCTTCCGGAAAACCGTCCGGATATGTCATTTTTCTGAGGGAGTGGAAAAAGTCATCATCGCCGATCAGTTTTCTGAGTGTGTGCAGCACCCATGCGCCTTTCATGTAGATGTCCCTTCCTTCAAACATCTCTCTCGTAGTGCGGGATTCTTCCGGTGCAATCGGCATGTTGTTCTCAATACGCTCGTAAATACGTTTCATGAAGTAGCGGTACTGTTCTTTTCCATGCAAATGTTCCGCATAAAGCGGCTGCATGTACGTGCCGAACCCTTCATGGATCCAGAAATCCTTCCAATCATACGCTGTCACAAAGTTCCCCCACCACTCATGAGACAATTCGTGATGATGAAGGTCGTCAAAGCCGGAGCCGGTATCGAATACCGTATCATCTTTATACCCTGCTCCATAAGCGATGATGGTCTGATGCTCCATTCCGAAAAAAGGTGCTTCGGCAATCCCATACTTTTCGTGCCTGAAAGGATACGGGCCCAGGAGGCTTTCAAAAAAACGCATATGATCAGCAACCTGATCCATCAATTCCTCAGCCTTCTCCCGGTTTTCAGGAAGCGCCCAGAAAATCATCGGAAACTCCTCTCCGGATATGCTTTGAAAAGGCCGGGCAACCTCCACATAAGGTCCGATATTGATGCTGACAGCGTAGTTGCTGATGGGTGCATTGGTTACCCAGTGAAACGTGTGTGTGCCCGGCTGATGCTGAACTACAGATCGCAGGACCCCGTTGGAGGCCGCAATGACCTCTTCCGGAACCGTAATGCGCAGGGATACGGAATCGGCCCTGTCAGAAGGATGATCCTTTACCGGCCACCAGATGTCGGCGCCATTGACCTGACAGGATACGCCTATCCATGGCTTGCCGTCACGGGTCCGCTCCCAGGTAAATCCCCCTTCCCAGGGTGGATTCGGCGCCTTTCGCGGCCTGCCTGAGTAACGAATGCTCAGACTCAGATGGCTGCCGGCATCCAGGGTACCGGGAAGCATTGCCACAACCAGGCCATTCTCATGGTAGAACCCGAGCGGGATATCCGCTTCACCCGGTTGATGATACATCACCTCTGAGACGGTGAATACCGTATCCAGGTGTGCTGCAAACCTGTCGGTTTTCCCGGTGACATGGGCCTGTGTATTAACCACACCACTGATGGTGCTGTCAGCTGGATTCACGCTCAGATTCAGATCATAAAAATGTATGTCCAGGACAGCCTGTTCTTCCAGCAATTTCCCGCCGGAATCAAGGATATTGTTTTCATACTCACTTAAGGGTACGATGACCGGAATATCAGCTGTTGCCGGATTGGAACAGGCGAGCAGCCAGGTCTGCAGAGAGATCATCAGTGCGAAAAATGTTCGGCTCGTCATGCTTGGCGGATTCGTTCAAAGTCAACAAATGTGAACTCGCGCCTTTCTTCCCGATGAACCTCTTTCCAGACAGTGCCGATTTCGTGCCGGTATTCCGGGAAAAAGGTATCCCCATCGTACTCCTGGTGGATCTGAGTCACTTCCAGCCGGTTGCAGACCGGATAGAAGAGCCGGTAAATCTCTGCTCCACCGATAATGAAAAACTTCTTCTGGTCTTTCAACTGTTCGAGTACTTCGTCAAGGCTCCGGCATACTTCCACATTTCCATAGCTCCTGGAACGGCTCAGTACGATGTTCCGGCGATTTGGCAGCGGCTTTTCCCCCAGTTCTTCGAATACACCCCTCCCCATCACTATGGCATGTCCGGTAGTTCTTTTCTTAAAATGGTCCATATCCTCAGGTATGCGCCACGGCAGTGCCCCATCCCTGCCAATGACCAGGTTGGGGTCGTGAGCAACTATCATACTGATGATCTTGCTGTCCATGATTCAGACGGCTACTTCGAAAGCTATGCGTGGATGCGGATTGTAATCAACAAGCTTGAAATCATTGAGCGTCAGCTCATCAATATCGTTGCCTGTGACCTCAAGACGTGGAAGCGGACGGGGTTCCCTTGACAACTGCTCTTTCAGGCCGTCAACGTGATTGACATAAATGTGCGCATCCACAATGGTATGGGCGAAAAAACCGGGCTCCAGTCCTGCAAGTCTGGCCATTGCAATAGTCAGCGCAGAATAACAGGCCAGGTTGAATGGTATTCCCAGTGCGATATCGCCGGAGCGCTGGGTCAGATGGCAGTTCAGTCGTCCGTTCGCTACGTTGAATACGAACATCACATGACATGGCGGCAGGGCCATCTGGCTCAAAAGTCCGGGATGCCATGCGCTGATTACAATACGCCTGCTTTGCGGATCGGTTTTCAACAACTCGAGCGCGTTACGTATCTGGTCGTACTCTTTTTTTTCATACACATTCCTTTTCAGCGAACCTGCATCCCCTTCAAGGTCGACCTCCCCCTCTTCGTAATACGGGAAACGCCGCCACAAGACCGGGTATATCGGGCCCACATGACCATCATCGCCGGCCCAGGCATCCCAAATATGACAATTGTTTTCATCACGCAGCCAGCGGATGTGATCTTCGCCTCTCAGGTACCACAACAGTTCCAGGATAACCGAGCGAAACGGCACCTTTTTTGTAGTAAGCAGCGGATAGCCTTCCGCAAGGTCAACTTTATAGAATTCACCGAAGGACGATATGGTGTCAACACCGGTACGGTTCTCTTTCCGGACGCCATTTTTCAGTACACGGTCAACCAGATCAAGATATTGCTTCATGAAAACTCCGTTTCGGTTTGGGGGTGGTTCAAAGCAGTGTGCACCAGGAATCCGGGTCTTCGACTTCGCCGTGCTGAATACCGGTGATATTGTCATAAAACCATCGGGCAACGGGTCCCATTTCATCGGAACCGATGGTGATCTGATAGTTATCATGGTGGATTACGCCAACCGGTGATATCACCGCGGCGGTACCTGCGCCAAAAATCTCTTTCAAAGTGCCCTTCCTGTGAAAATCAACCACTTCCTCCATGGTAACAGGCCGCTCCTGAACGGCCATTCCCTTCTTCTTTGCCAGTTCAAGGACCGTTTTGCGTGTAATGCCCGGCAGAATGCTGCCGTTAAGCGGTGGCGTAACCAGGACATCACCGATCACGAAGAAAATATTCATGCTGCCAACCTCCTCAACGTACCTGTGCTCTATGGCATCCAACCAAAGTACCTGGGTATACCCGAGCTGCTGCGCTTTGGTCGTGGGTTGCAGGCTTGCTGCATAATTACCCGGCACTTTCACATCGCCTACGCCACCCAGCACTGCACGCACATACTTGGGCATGGTGGTAAGTCTGATAGGCTTGATGCCTTCCGAGTAGTAGTTTCCGACCGGACTGCAAATGATGTAGAAACGGTAGTTTTTGGAGGCGCGAAGGCCCAGTGTCTGATCAGAGGCAAATACAATAGGCCTGATATAAAGCGACTTGAATTTCTCTTTCGGTACCCAATGCCTGTCAATTTCAATGAGCGCCTTCATGCCTTCCTTGAAGACACCCTCCGCAACCTCGGGTATGCAAACACGCTCACACGAACGCCGGAACCGATCGTAATGCTTGTCGAGCCGGAAAATATTCACCTTGTCACCCTGGTACTGATATGCTTTCATCCCTTCGAATACCGCTTGGCCATAGTGCAATGTGGACACTGCGGGATACATCGGGATTTGCCCGTATGGAAGTATGAGCGGGTCGCGCCAGCTGCCTTCACTGTACCGGACCTCCAGCATGTGGTCCGAGAACTGTTCGCCAAAAGAAAGATTTTCAAAATCGATTTCTGACAACCTGGAATGAGGCGTCTTTTTAATTTTTATGGACAATTCTGACATACTCCGCTTCGAATTATTGTGAATGATACCAAACCGATTAACCTAATAGTGTTGATTTGAAGATACAACAGAATAACTACATGTTCCTGAGGATAATCAGGGCTTCCTGAGCGGCAGCCTGTTCTGCTTTTTTCTTGTTTTTTCCGCTGCCCGCTCCCAGTACTCTGTCGTTTACACGAACCTCCACGTCAAACGTTTTTTCATGTCCCGGACCCGATTCCCCGACAATGCGATAGACCGGTGCCGGCATTTTTTTTGCCTGGGCCGCTTCCAGAAGCATGCTTTTGTAGTTGTCACGGGCAGAGATCATCTCGTCAAGATCAACATACCGGCGATAGAGCCGTGTAACAAAATCACGACATTTTTCATATCCATGGTCTTCATAGACAGCTCCCACCAGAGCTTCAAAAGCATCCGCAAGAACACTTTCGGAGTGTTCCACACCCTGACCCTTCACCCGATCTCCCAACTCGACATAATCCATCAAATGGATGTTACGGCCAATCTGGGCAAGCATTTCCCCTTTCACCAAACGGGACCTCAATTGGGTGAGCAGACCTTCACCTGCCTCTGGATATTTTTTGTAGATAATTTCAGAGACAATGAGATCCAGAACAGCGTCCCCCATGAATTCGAGCTGTTCGTAGGATTCGGTAGCAGCGAGATTACGTTCCACAACAAGCGACCTGTGCCGCAAAGCCTTCAGGTAAAGAGCCGGTCTGCAAACAGGCAAACCGGTCATGGCGCTGATGGCTTTGACTTTCTTTTTTTGTGCAGAATCGAGCTGCTTCCGCTCAAGCAAAGCCCGGATTCGTTTAATCACTATTCCACAAATTTTTTGAATACCACAGTTGTGTTGTGACCTCCGAAACCGAACGCATTGTTCATGCCATAGGTGATATCCCTGACTACCGCCTCATTGGGGGTGTAGTTCAGATCACAATCCGGATCGGGATGTTCATAGTTGATCGTCGGTGGGATGATACCGTGATAAATCGCCAGAACGGTGGCAATGGACTCAGCGGCGCCGGCAGCACCAAGCATATGTCCTGTCATCGATTTGGTGGAATTGAGATTGATTTTGTAGGCGTGATCCCCGAAGACCTTTTTGATGGATTGCGACTCTGCCGTATCTCCAAGAGGAGTGGATGTACCATGCATGTTGATATGGTCCACATCCCCGGCTTTGATACCGGCTGCTTTAAGGGCACTGGTAATGGCAAGGATAACCCCGGTTCCCCCGGGGTCCGGTGCCGTTATATGATGGGCATCCGCGGAAAAACCATATCCAACAATTTCCCCGTAGACACGAGCCCCGCGAGCCACTGCCGATTCGTAAGATTCCAGCAGCATCATTCCCGCTCCTTCACCGAGAACGAAACCGTCCCTGGTCTTGTCGAAGGGACGGGATGCCGTCTCCGGACTGTCGTTTCGGGTGGAAAGTGCCCTGACCGAGTTGAAGCCTGCAAGCCCCATCCCGAAAACAGGGGCTTCAGCCCCTCCTGCAACGGCATAGTCCGACTGTCCGGATACTATGGCATCGTAGGCCAGGCCAATATTGTGTGATCCTGTTGCACATGCGGAAACAGCACAAAAATTGGGACCGCGGAAACCATATTTTATGGATACCTGTCCGGCAGCAATATCGGGTATCAGCATGGGAATGAAGAAAGGGGAAACCCCGCGCTGGCCCTTTTGATGGAATTCAACTGCCTGCTGGTAAAATACCTGCATGCCGCCGATTCCACTACCGATCATGACAGCCACCCGGTTTCCGTCGATCTGATTCAGGTCCAACCCGGAATCGTTGATCGCCTCTTCGGCGGTTATCATCGCATACTGACAGAACTTGTCCATGCGACGCGCCTCCTTTGCATTCATGTACTGTGAGGCGTCATAATCCTCTATCTGTGCCGCGAACTTGGTGGGTGAGTTGCTGACATCGAAGTTTTCGATGGTTTTGGTTCCACTCTTTCCGGATATCAACCCATTCCAAAACTCGGGGGCACCTTTACCAACAGGTGTAAGGGCCCCTATGCCGGTAATTACTACTCTGCGTTTAGACATTAAATAAAATAAAGGTGACTGTTAGGATATTTTTCCTTTCAGATATTCAACGGCATCACCGACAGTTGCAATGTTTTCTGCATCTTCATCGGGGATACTGATATCGAATTCCTTTTCGAACTCCATGATAAGTTCCACGGTATCAAGGGAATCTGCTCCCAGATCGTTTGTGAAGTTGGCATCATTGTTCACTTCGGATTCATCGACTCCAAGCTTGTCAACGATGATTTCTTTTACTTTTGCATCGATATCTTTCGACATAATGTGTTACCTGTGTGTTGTGGGTTATCTTTTTGATTTCGCGATTCTTGGAATTTACCAATGGGCTCGCTTAAATGCCTTTTATAATAAAAATAGATTCCAGTTAAATCAACATGAACGGCGACGCTACATTGCCATGCCTCCATCCACGTTCAGGATGACGCCGGTGAGGTAGGAAGCGGCATCCGAAGCCATAAAAACCACGGCTTGCGCTACTTCATCAGGTTCTCCGGCACGTTTCAGCGGTATTTGCGCTTCAATGCTTTTGAGGATATTCTCATCAAGCTTTCCTGTCATTTCCGTGGATATGTATCCCGGTGCAATCACATTCACCCGGATATTCCTGGAGGCCACCTCCCTGGCAAGTGATTTTGAAAATCCTATAATCCCGGCTTTGGATGCCGAATAGTTGGTCTGTCCTGCATTTCCGGCTATTCCGACAACGGAACTGATGTTGATGATGGATCCCGAACGGGCTTTCATCATGGGACGAATGACCGCTTTTGAGTAGTTGAAGACGCTTTTGAGGTTGGTGCGAATAACATCGTCCCACTGCTCTTCCGTCATACGCATGATCAGGGTATCACGGGTTATGCCGGCATTGTTCACCAGTATGTCCAGCCCGTTGAATTCACTCTGGGCAACGGCAACCACTTTTTCCGCCTCGTTGAAATCCACCGCATCGGCCTGAACCGCTTTGGCTTTCCTTCCCGTTGCTTCAATTTGCCGGACCACTTCCTCTGCGGCCTCGGCAGAACGGGCATAGGTGATCAGAACGTCGGCCCCGGCCTCAGCCAGCTGAAGTGCAATGGCTTTGCCTATTCCACGGCTTCCGCCAGTCACAAGAGCTGTTTTACCGTTCAGGGCAAATTTTTCCAAATTCATGGTTTCTGTAGTTGTCTGCTGCGTTCTTATTGAAATCCCGAAATTCCGACATCCCTGAGTGTGCGTTTTACCAGTCCCTGAAGCACGTTGCCGGAACCCACTTCCACAAAATGTTTCGCACCGTCCTGGTGCATACCGGCCAGCGTCTGTGCCCAGCGAACCGGTTTCAGCAATTGCTGTTTCAGGTTTTGCCTTATCACATCCGGGTCATGGGAAACGGTTCCTGTAACATTTGAGTACACGCCGGCGACGGGTTTCTGAAACGCAAGTGTATCCAGGACAGTATTGAGTTCATCGCGGGCCGAGGACATCAGGGGTGAGTGGAAAGCGCCGCTTACCGGTAGTTTTTTCACAATCTTGGCACCAGCCTCCCTGAGCTTGTCCATGGCTTCCTCCACAGCCGGAATATGACCGGAAATGACAACTTGACCCTTCGTATTGTAATTGGCAGGAATGACAGCATGATCAGGCTCCGAATGGAGTTCGTAACAGATCTTTTCCACCACTTCGTCGTCAAGCCCGATGATGGCAGCCATTGCCCCGGGTTGCGATTCCCCAGCCTCCTGCATGAGCTCGCCACGGCGTTTGACAGCGCTCAGGGCCTCTTCGAAATGCAGCACGCCCGATGCCGCCAAGGCTGTATACTCGCCAAGACTATGTCCCGCTACCATATCCGGTCGCTGGCCCAGGATCTCGAACAGGGAAAAAGCGTGGACAAACAGTGCCGGTTGCGTATGTTTCGTCTGTGTGAGCAATTCCTCCGGGCCTTCGAACATGATATCCGTAAGCCGGTAGCCCAGAATCTCATTCGCCTCATCACAGCGTTTGCGAAAATCACTGTTGAAGCGGTAATGATCCAGTCCCATTCCGGTTTTTTGCGATCCCTGTCCGGGAAAAAGGTATGCTTTTTTCATGGGTACGAATGGTTACATGGCCCACTTGAGGTAAATGGCGCCCCATGTGTATCCGCCGCCGAACGCCGAGAGAACAAGTTTGTCACCTTTGTTGAGCCGGTCTTTCCAGTCATACAGACAAAGCGGGATCGTTGCGGCCGTTGTGTTACCGTATTTGTCGATATTGATCATCACTTTGGAAGGATCCAGTTCCATTCTGCGCGCCGTGGCATCAATGATCCTGAGGTTGGCCTGATGCGGAACAAGCCAGTCCACATCATCGCCGGACAACCGGTTTTTCTTCATGATCTCTACGGACACGTCGGCCATCCCTTCCGTGGCCCTTTTGAACACAGGGCGGCCTTCCTGGTAAAGATAGTGCATTTTTTTATCTACCGTGTCATGGCTGGCCGGGTTGCGGCTTCCTCCGCCAAACTGGATCAGTGTATTGGACATATCCCCATCCGAGTACATGATGCTGTCGATAATGGCATTTTCGTCATCCGCCGGTTCCAGCAATACGCCGGCAGCTCCATCGCCAAAAAGGATGCATGTCGCACGATCGGTATAATCCACAATGGAACTCATTTTATCCGATCCGATAACCATTACATTCCTGTACTGTCCGGAAGCGATCATGTTGGAACCGACCTCAAGGGCATACAAAAAGCCCGAGCAGGCAGCGGAAAGATCGAAGCAGAAAGCATTGGAAGCGCCAATCAGTTTCTGTGCGATGCAGGCCGTAGCGGGAAACATGTAATCGGGAGTGACCGTGGCAACAATGATCACATCGATTTCGGACGCCTCCAGGTTGCGCTGCCGTAAAATCTCGCGGGCCGCTTCAGCTGCCATGAAACCAGAAGCCTTGTCAGGATCTTTGAGAATTCTGCGTTCTGTGATACCCGTTCTGGTACGGATCCATTCGTCGTTAGTGTCGACCAATTTCTCAAGTTCCTGATTCGTCAATACGTAATCAGGCAAATAGTGCCCCACGGCAGAGATCTTTGCTTTAATTTCAGAACTCATTCCACAGAATAATTATACAGTCCGTATGTCTGCATCTTACTGCCGCGTTACGCGGAAGGCGCCAACCCCATTGTTCACGCTACAGATGCAATGATTTTTTTGTTGATATCCGATTCGGCCATCCTGACCGCATTGAGAATCATGTTTTTTATGGCTTCGGGGGAGCTGCCTCCATGTCCCACCATGCTGATCCCGTTCACACCAAGGAACGGAACACCACCAACCCGCTGGTAGTCAAAAGGCATAAAGGCTTCCTGAAGCAAGGACGTCACCAGGGCAACCTTCTCCTTGTCCAGCTGGCGTTTCTTGATAACACCCATGAGCAGCATTTTAAGCGCCTCCGGGATCGACTCGCCAAACTTGAGGAGTATATTTCCGGTTATTCCATCACAGACAAACACGTCAGCCTGCCCGGACAGTACGTCGCGACCCTCAATATTACCAACAAAATTGGGAAGTGCTTGCAGAAGCTGATACGCTTGTTTGAGCGTCTCGGATCCTTTTTCCTTCTCCTCACCCACATTGAGCAGTCCGATTCGCGGAGTGTCTATGCCCATCATGTCCCGCGCATAGATATTGCCCATAACACCGAACTGGTAAAGCATTTCCGGCTTGACTTCCAGGTTGGCACCGGCATCGATCATCAGCCCCAAACCCTTGACCGTAGGATAAAACGTAGCAATGGTCGGCCGGATGACCCCGTCGAGCCTGCCAAGGATAAAAGCGGAGGCAGCCATAAGCGCACCTGTGTTGCCGGCACTCACAAAGCCGTCAACCATACCCTTCTGATGCATGCCCAGACCAACGACAATGGACGAGTGCGGTTTATTGCGGACAGCCTGTGCCGGCGACTCATCCATGCCTATGATTTCAGGAGCATCCTGAAGTATGATGCGATCTTCAGGATAGTCATGATTTGCAAGTTCTTTCTTTATTTCTTCTTCCGGACCAGTGAGAATAACGGTGAGCCGATCATTTTCCCCGACGGCCAGTACGGCACCGCTTACCGGGTTTTCTGGAAAATGGTCACCGCCAAAGGCATCAACGGCAATTTTCATCATGTGAATATATGTGAATTTGGATTGAATTCCTGTTGGATACCGGTTAGGAGTCAGACTTCGCTGGCGGCCTTGACTACCTGACGACCCCTGTAATATCCACATTCCGTACAGGCGCGATGACGCTGGTGCACCGTTCCGCAATTGGTACACTCTGTCAGGGTAAGATCCTCCAATTTGTAATTTGCGCGTCTTTTGTCCCTTCTGGCCTTGGAGGTTTTTCTTTTTGGATGTGCCATATTCCGTTACTTAATTCTTTTGAATTTTTTGTTTCAGTTCCGTAAGAGCGTCCCACCTGGGATCATGCCCCGATTCTTTTTCTTTGTCACCAAAACTGGCTTCAAATTCCGTTATTTTTCCATCCTCGATATATCTTGGATGAAGTTTTTTAACAGGGATACCGAGCAGTACCGTATCCCGCAATTCCCGGGTGATATCAATGACATTCCGCGATGGATCCAGTTTTCGGAGCGTCCCGGAGAGCTCCTCCCGTTCATCCTGGACATCATGCTGAAAAACAACTTCGTATGTGCTTTCAAACATGGTTTCATAGCGATCGAGCGAGCGGTCACAGGTCAGTGTTGCGAAAACACTGAGCTGACACTGAATCCGAAGGTTGTCATCCTGCTTGTTGAACTTCAGCTGTATCTTGACCCGGGTTATGCCCGAGCCTTCGACACCCAGCTCATCAGCCTCAACTTCAAGCAGTTCATCTGACACCCCCTTGGGTATCTCGTTGTATCGGAAGGAAATCATGTTGGTCTTTGCACTTGTAACAAAGCTGATAAATTTAACAAATTATGCACACATAAACAACGCTATGAAAATAATCCAAATCTTCTTTGCTCTATGGTTTCGATTACCTTTCCCAAATCCTCCTTGTTGTTGACAAAATCCAGATGGTCCGTATCAATGATCAGTTTTTCATGCGGATAGCGTTTGATCCAGTCTTCATAGAGCGTGTTAAGCCGCTCGAGATATTCAATTCTGATGGTGCTTTCGTAGTCTCTGCCGCGCTGCTGAATCTGCCGGACCAGGGTTGGCACGTCAGCCCGCAGATAGATGAGCATGTCCGGTGGTGTCAGAAATGCAACCATCTCCCGAAACAGATTGCTGTAGTTTTCAAAATCACGCTTGCTCATCAGCCCCATCTGGTATAGGTTCTTGGCAAAGATCTCAACGTCCTCGTAGATGGTGCGGTCCTGGATGAAGCTCTCCCGTGTGCTTACAATCTCTTGCTGGCTGCGAAACCGGCTGGAGAGGAAATAGACCTGCAGGTTGAAGCTCCAACGCCTCATATCTTCATAAAAATCCGTCAGGTAAGGATTGTCATCCACGGATTCGTAGTAGGCGCGCCACTTGTAGTGTTTGGCCAGCAAGGTGGTAAGGGAAGATTTTCCAGCCCCGATATTGCCGGCAACGGCATAATAGTAGAAGTCCGATTTCTTTTTCTCCGGCATGGTCATCAGTCTCCTTTCCCAAGCAGTCGGTACATGGCTTTCTTATACGCTTCCACTCCCGGCTGATCAAAAGGATTCTCCCCCAGGGAATAGACAAAAATGGCCGTTGCCAGTTCAAAATAATAAATGGCATGGCCGAGGCATTCGGCGTTCTGCTCATCGATCCTGGCAATGAAGACCGGCACTCCACCTTCCCCATGGGCCTGAACTGTCCCTTGAAACGCTTTTTCATTGACCTCTTCCATGGTTTTGCCTGAAAGATAATTCAAGCCGTCGTAATCCCTGGATTCCGTGGACAGCGTCAGCGATCTTTCAGGTTTTCGGATGTGAAGAAACGTCTCCATTATGTTTCGTTTTCCATCCTGGACCATCTGTCCGAGGCTGTGCAGGTCGGTCGAGTACTGGGCAACGGCGGGAAACAGCCCCTGGCCATTTTTGCCTTCGCTTTCGCCGTAAAGCTGCTGCAGCCACCCGCCCATGGAAACGAGTGCAGGCTCAAAGGAAGCAATGAGATCTATGGCGTACCCATTTTTGTAAAGCGCAAATCGCGTGCTCACATAGTCCAGAAGGTTATCACGGTCTCCCTCCAGTTTCCGGTAGCAATCCACGGCACCATAAAAAAGACTTTTGACATCAATGCCGGCAGCGGCTATGGGAAGCAGTCCGACGGGTGTCAGTACCGAAAACCTGCCGCCGACATCATCCGGAAGTATGAACTTGCGGTATCCATAGGCCTGGATGATCTTGTTCAATGCCCCTCCATCCTTGCTGGTGGTGCAAAATATGCGCGACACCGCATCTTCGCCATAGCGATCATGTATCCACTTTCTGAGTACCCGGAAGGCAATGGCGGTCTCCATGGTGGTTCCGGACTTGGAAATGACATTCAGATAGACCTGCTTGTGCGACCCATCAGCATTTGGCTTGTCGAGATACGCGATCAGCCGCTGCAGGTACCCGCCGGATATGTGATGTCCGGCATAGATAATCTCCGGGCCTCGATCCGAAAACCCGGGACGCAGGGCCTCAATGACCGCACGCGCACCGAGATAGGACCCGCCTATCCCGCAAACAATTAATACATCTGCGTTTTTATGGATTTCCCTTCCGATGGACTCCATGTTTTCAAGGAGCGCATCATTCGGTTCCCTGAGAATGTCCTGCCAGCCAAGCCATTCGGTTCCTTTTCCCGTGCGCTTGTCCAGCTGCTCTGACGAATCGTTTACAACCCCGGCGGCAAGATTATATTCTTCATCCGACAGGAAGGTGCGGGCCAGCTTTGTTTCAATAGTGATCATGTTCAGATTTGTTACCGTATTACTTTTGCAAGTTCAAGAAGCTCGAAATTGATGCTTTTTTTCTCAGACCAGGTTTTGTGCATGGGCGTCAGCGTGTTTTTCTGGTTGACCACGCCAGCCATGACGCTTGTATGCCCGTTGAGGAGGGCTTCAACGGCAGCGCCTCCAAGCCTGCTGGCAAGCACCCGGTCATGGGAGGTGGGCGAACCGCCCCGCTGCAGGTGACCGAGCACACTGACGCGCATTTCGTATTTCCCGAAGTCATCTTTCAGTTTTTCCGCCAGGCTCAGGGCGCCGCCTGACTGATCACCTTCAGCAACCACAACCAGGCTGCTTCTTCGCTGAACCTTGAACACTTCTTTCAAAGTGTCACAGATGTAATCCAGCTTTTTTATGGCTTCGGGCAACAGGATGAGTTCGGCGCCGGTGGCAATGCCTGTTTCCAGTGCAATGAAACCAGCCTCACGTCCCATCACCTCCACAAGGAACAAACGGTCATGGGCATCGGCCGTATCCCGTATCTTGTCAATAGCTTCCATGGCCGTGTTCAGGGCGGTGTCATATCCGATGGTTTCATCTGTTCCGTAGAGGTCATTGTCGATGGTTCCCGGTACGCCCACTACCGGTATCCCGTATTCCTCATAAAGTTCGGATGCACCGCGAAAGGTGCCGTCGCCCCCGATAGCCACAATGGCATCAATGCCATGTTTTTTCAGGTTATCTATGGCTTTTTTTCGCCCTTCCGAAGTACGGAACTCTTTGGATCGGGCCGATTTAAGAATGGTTCCGCCACGCTGGAGGATATTGGAGACACTGTGGTGGTGCATCTCGATAAAATCGTCGTCGATCATACCCTGATAACCAAAACGAACGCCCATCACATTTAATCCGTTACTTGTGGCCGTCCGGACGGAAGACCGTATAGCGGCATTCATCCCCGGGGCGTCTCCTCCACTGGTGAAAACGGCTATGCGTTTGATTTTCTTCACAGTCTTTTTCTCAAGATTTGTGGTTAAAAACTGCTAAATTGGCTCGTACATTTACAGCCAGATATCATTAGCCCGACGTAGCCAGCAGCAATCCGGACGAAAGATACCAAATTATAATCTCAAAATATTCCCGACTTTTGCATGACCAACGAAGTAACAGAGGATATCATCGACCCTGAAACAGCACCCATAAAATCCCTGGGCGATATCCAGCAGCCGATCGCTTCCGAGCTGGAAACATTCAAGGTCCATTTCCGGCAGCATCTGGATACCGACGTCTTCCTGCTGAACCGCATCATCCGCTATCTTATGCAAATGAAGGGCAAGCAGATGCGGCCTGTCCTGGTTCTGCTTGCCGCCAAAATCTGCGGCGGGATCAACGAGCGCTCCCATGTAGCCGCAACCATGATCGAACTGCTGCATACCGCCACGCTGATCCATGATGACGTTGTGGATAATGCGGACAAGCGCCGTGGTTTCCTCAGCATGAACAAAGTCTGGAAAAACAAGGCGAGCGTACTGTTCGGTGATTTTCTGCTTGCCAAAGGTTTGCTGGTAGCCGTGGATTCGGATGAATTCGAACTGCTGAAGGTCCTCTCCACTGCCGTGAAACGTATGAGCGAAGGTGAACTGCGCCAGCTCAAGGCATCCAAGCTGCAGAACATGACAGAGGAGAAATACTACCAGATCATAACGGAAAAGACGGGAAGCCTGCTGGTAGCCTGCTGTGAATGCGGAGCCATCAGCGCATCGGCAGATGAAGCCGTTCGTGAACGCATGCGCGGAATCGGACATCACATCGGCATTGCGTTCCAGATACGCGACGACCTGCTGGACTACAGCCATCGCAAAACAGGCAAAACCACCGGCAACGATATCCTGGAAAGGAAAATCACACTGCCGTTCATTGCCGCACTTGATAACGCTTCCCTTATCGAACAAAAAAAAATGCGCTGGCTGTTCCGGAAAAAAGGAAAAAGCACCCGACAGGTGGATTATATCCGGGACTTTGTAATCGACAATGGCGGCATTGCATATGCCACCCGAAAGATGGAAGAACATGCCGGAAAGGCACTCATACTTCTGAATGAGTTTCCGGAGACTGAAATACGGGACGTTTTCTCTGAATTCATACGCTTTGTCATCTACAGAAAAAAATAGCACCCTTGTTCTGCCTGCCCGGTCTCTTCTCTTTCTGTCGGATGTCCACCTCGGCGCCTGGTCCGCTGAAAAAAACCGGGCTCTGGAAAATGATCTCATCCGTTTGATCGACTATTGCGAGGAGTATCAACTGGAAATCGTCATACTGGGTGACTTTTTCGACTTCTGGATGGAATACCCCGGATACAGGGTGCCCCCGCTCGGACAAAACGTGCTTCAGAGATTCCACGATTTTCATAAGCAGACAGATAGTCATACCCTGTTCGTGACTGGTAATCATGACAACTGGACAAACGGGTACCTGCGCAGCATCGGTTTTGATCTGGAACATGAATACCGGATCATTGAAGAATCCACCGTTTCCATCATGGTCCTTCATGGCGACGGACTGAAAGATCCGGAAATGGAACTTCCTCGTCCGGCAATGCACCGTTTTCTCAGAAACTCGTATTTTACAACTTTGTACCGGAAGATTCTTCCGCCCCGTTTTGGCTGGATGGGCATGCAGCTCTATTCCGGATTCAGCAGGAAATCAGGCAACAGGGAAAAGAACCCCGACGGGCACGTGATACTGGATGCATGGGCCAGAAACCGCGTTTTGACCGATGATCGTATCCAGGCCATAGTCTACGGGCATCACCATCAGCCCTTGCTATGGAAACAAAACGGCCTGACCTGTTTGAACTGCGGATGTTTCGGTGCCGATTATACACTTGGTCTGTATGCAAACAAGGCGTTTGAACTCGTTACATGGGATGTGGACAGCAAAACGCTCGCCACACATAGCATCAATGCGGACACATAGGCAATGACAAGCAAGGATTTTGAAAACATGGACATGGATCGCTATCTGAACGATCCCGAATACCGGCGGGAAATGGCCCGCAAAAGAAGAGACTCTGCCAAGAGTTCCCGGGAAGACACCAAAATAACCGGAAAAAAGCCTCCGAAACGAAACCGGATCATGTACTCGTCCCGCAGCTCACATACCGGAATCGGATGGCGGCACATATTGGGTGTTTTCGGCGGAGTGATCATCATAGGCTTCATCATTGGCCTGTTTTCCTATTTAATTCTGGCACAGGGACTTCCATCGATTGAAGAACTGGAGAATCCCCAGACCGACATCGCCAGTTTTGTCCTTAGCCGCGACGGCCAGGTCCTGGATAAGTATTTCACGGAAAACCGCACCTATATCCGCTACCAGGATATTTCCCCCAATGTCATCGACGCACTTGTTGCGACCGAAGACCACCGCTTCTACACACACTGGGGAGTTGACATGTATCGGACGCTGGCCATCCCCTATCACCTGATGCGCGGTAACCCGCAGGGGGGGTCCACTATTTCGCAACAACTTGCAAGGAACCTGTACCGGTCCATCGGCCGTGAGGTAAGTGTAACCCGCAAACTCCGCGAAATCATTACGGCGATCCAGATAGAACAGAATTACACGAAGCAGGAGATCATTGAGATGTACCTGAACACCGTGGAATTCAGCAACAGCGCTTTCGGAATTGAGACCGCGGCGCATACCCATTTCAACAAGCCGGCCAGCGATCTCACGGTGCCCGAGGCAGCGACGCTCATCGGAAGCCTCCAGGCCGTATCCGCCCTGAACCCCCGCACCCGCGCCGAACGCTCGACGCAACGAAGAAATGTAGTGATGTCGCAGATGCGGCGTCACGGCTTCATCACGCCGGATGAATTTGCACAGTACCGTACCACTCCGCTTGAGCTGGATTACAACCCTCCGTTCCGCACCGGACGGGAAAGCCGCTATTTCGGGCAGTATGTACGTCAGCAGATCCAGGGATGGGCCGATGAAAACGGCTATGACCTGTACCGTGACGGGCTCATCATCCACACGACCATTGACTCACGGATGCAGCGCTTTGCCGAAGAAGCTCTTAAAGAACAGCTTGAAAGGCACCAGCGCAGTTTTGAACAGGAATGGACCTCCCCCGGAAGCAATCAGTCCATGGACAAACTGTGGGCGCAGTATCCCGGATTCCTGAACAGCTTCCTGGAGGAGACCGAAAGATTTGAAGAGTATCGGCGCGATGGACGCGGTTCCCGCGCAGAGATCCTGGACTTGCTGAAGATGGACGAAGCCTTTGTGGATTCCGTAAAACATGCTCGTGCGCGGCTTGAAGCAGGTTTTGTAGCCATAGACCCCTCCAATGGAAATATCCTGGCATGGGTCGGCGGATCGGACTACAGCTCCATTCAGCGTGACAATGTTCACCAGCTGCGCCGGCAGACCGGATCCACGTTCAAGCCCTTTGTTTATGCAGTGGCCATTGACAACGGATACCGGCCTTATCATACATTCTCGAAATACCCGGTCAACTTTTTTGATGTCAGTGGGGACCGGTGGTCGCCAAGGGATCCGGTCATACCCAGCGGTCCCGAAATGATCACACTCAGGGAAGCCATTGGAAGAAGCCTTAACAATGTAACCGTCCGCCTGCTGCCCGAACTTGCCGGCGCACCCGGCACCAACCGTTTGGAAGACCTGGCCCCTGCCGGACAGAAAATCGCTGATTTTGCCCGCCGGATGGGTATGAACCGGACGCCTATCGCCACCAATCCGGCTATTGCCCTTGGAACCGCCCACTCCAGCCTGCTTGAACTGACCAGCGCCTATGCCACGTTTGCCAATATGGGTGTTCACATAGAACCTTATGCGGTTACACGGATTGAAGACGCCGAAGGAAACGTGCTCCAGGAGTTCCGGTCACCAAGCCAGCAGGAAGTAATCAGCCCGGAGACCGCCTATATCATGGTCGACATGATGCGCGGAGTCATCCGGGGCGGACAGGGCTGGGTCGGTACCGGCAACCGGATGAACTGGATGTTTAACATAAGCCAGGATATCGCCGGAAAAACCGGGACCACGCAGAACAGCGCCGACAACTGGTTTGTGGCGATGATGCCGCATCTTGTGGCCGGTGCATGGGTTGGCGGAGAGGACCGGCGCATCATTTTCCCGCAGGGAACACAGGTCGGTCAGGGTGCCCGAACGGCATTGCCTATTGTCGGTCAGTTCATTCAGAGCTCTGCCAACGATCCGAATGTCCCCTGGAGCAGGGATGCGTTTGAACAGCCGCAGGGATTTGTGATGGAACAGCCGCCGGAAGAGCGCGACCCCGAACCAACGCGCCCGAGCCGCATCAGCTGGTAACATGGCATAGCATGCATTCCACCCGATTGCGTATCCACCTGTTTTGTAATCAGCCCTGATGAGGCTTGAGCCGAAATCAGAGCCCTGCGACCTTCAGCCGGTTTTTGACGATACGAAGCGCGCGATGGATCCGCTTGTGCTCATCTGTAAATATTTTGTGCTTCTTGAGTTCCGACTCCAGCTCCGACTTTCTTTCGCGTTCCGTGCCGGTGTCAATCTTATCGGATGGGATGGCCTCCTCAGCCATCACTATCACATTGTTCTCCTTTATTTCGGTAAACCCGCCGCTGATGGCATAGCTCTGCTCAGGCTTGTCAGGGACACGGACAACCAGCTTGCCGATATCCAGAATGGAAACCAGGGGCGAGTGATCTTTGAGTACTTCAAATCCACCCTCGACACCCGGCAACCTGATACCTTCGACGTCCCCTTCAAAGATGGGACCCCTCGGAGTTAATATGTGAACTTTCATAGAAATGACGTTACAGATGAGTTCGGTTCAGCACGATTCAGGGATCACTCCTCTACCTTGAGCATTTTTTCACCACGCTCAATGGCTTCCTCTATGCTGCCAACAAGGAAAAACGCGCTTTCCGGGAGATGATCCAGTTCACCTTCGACAATTTTGCGGAAGCCCTTAATGGTATCCTCTATTTTGACAAACTTACCGTCCAGTCCCGTAAACTGTGAGGCGACAAAGAAGGGCTGACTCAGGAAGCGCTGTACGCGCCTAGCCCGCGCCACGGTCAGCTTGTCTTCGTCAGAAAGTTCATCCATGCCGAGGATGGCGATGATATCCTGAAGCTCTTTGTAACGCTGGAGAAGCTCCTTGACACTTTGAGCCGCATCATAGTGATCCTGTCCGATAGCACGCGGATCCAAAATCCTCGAAGTGGAATCGAGCGGATCCACAGCCGGATAGATACCCAATGAGGCAATCTGCCGGGAAAGTACGGTTGTCGCATCCAGGTGAGAAAATGTCGTGGCCGGAGCCGGATCGGTAAGGTCATCGGCAGGAACGTAGATGGCCTGCACCGAAGTGATGGACCCGTCTTTCGTTGACGTAATGCGCTCCTGCAGGTCACCCATCTCGGATGCCAGTGTAGGCTGATAACCCACCGCTGAAGGCATTCTTCCCAGAAGAGCCGATACCTCGGAACCCGCCTGTGTGAACCGGAAGATATTGTCGACGAACAGAAGGATATCCTTGCTGACCTTGTCACGGAAATATTCGGCAACGGTAAGGCCGGAAAGGGCAACACGCGCCCGCGCACCGGGCGGCTCGTTCATCTGGCCGAAGACCAGCGTGGCCTGCGATGTCTTCAGCGCCTCCATGTCCACCTTGTCCAGATCCCAGTTTCCGTTTTCCTCAAACTCTTTTTTGAATTCCTCACCGTAGCTGATAACACCGGACTCGATAAATTCACGGAGCAGGTCATTACCTTCTCGGGTACGTTCACCTACACCGGCAAAAACGGAAAGCCCGCCATGCTGCTTTGCGATGTTGTTGATAAGCTCCTGGATCAGTACCGTTTTACCGACACCGGCACCACCGAACAGACCGATTTTGCCGCCCTTGGCATAAGGACAAAGCAAGTCAATGACCTTGATGCCTGTTTCAAGCATCTCTGTGGATGTGGACAGCTCTTCAAATGGAGGAGCCGGACGATGGATCGGATAACGTTCTTTGCCTTCGGGCTGAGCAATACCGTCAATGGTGTCGCCGATGATGTTGAAGAGCCGGCCTTTGATATCCTCGCCTACGGGCATGGAAATGGTTGAGCCAAGATCTTCTACAGGAGTCTCGCGGACAAGCCCGTCCGTGGAGTCCATGGCAACTGTGCGTACCCTGTTTTCCCCCAGGTGCTGCGCCACTTCAAGGATGAGGTCCTGCATACCTTCGCGCTCCACCTTCAGTGCGTTGAGAATAGGTGGAAGTTTGCCCTCGGGAAAATCGACATCCACAACAGGTCCAATGATTTGTGCTATACTCCCTTTATTCATCAGCAAAGAATTTTTTTAAAAGTTTCAGTAAATGAACCGCGCAGAACCACCCGGCACGGTAATTTCGCAAAATTACCAAATACCGGAGCAAAAGGAAAACACCAATTCAGCCGCTCTCTCGTTTTTTTCCATGGGTGTGATCTGTTGGAATGGCCGGAATCCCCTGCCGTTCTGATTTTATCATCCAATAGAATGCCTGAGCCGGGACAGGCGACATCTCGGCTTAATTGTTACAAAAAAAATCCGTACTTTTTTTAGAATTTGAAAACCAACCAAAACAAGTAAAAAGAAGCTTTGGAACAGACTGTCACAGCTCGTCAGGCAAGTGTTGAAGCACTTAACCATTTTGAGGAGTTCCATAAAACGGACTCCAGGATACTTAATAAACTGGAGGGACAGGACCGCCAGCAGGCAAATGAATACGTTCAGGGAATTCTGCGCCGCAGAAGCTATCTGGACTTTCTCATATCCCGCTACAGTGCTGTCGCGGTCAGTGAAATGAATTTCCAGTTCAAAAATATCCTGCGCATTGGCCTTTATGATCTGCTTTTCATGGATGGCACGCCGGATTATGCCGCTGTGAATGAAGCCGTGGAACTTGCCAAGACACTGGGAGGCTCACGCAGCGCTGACCTTATGAACGCCATCCTCCGACGGGTCCAGCGTGATATGCCCAACCTGCCCCGCCCCGATTTTGAAGACCGCACCAAGCTGATCGCCACTACCTTTTCACACCCTGAATGGCTTGTTAAACGCTGGGTCGAACGTTTCGGCGAACGTGAGGCTTTCCGGCTCATGCAACACAACAACCAGAACCCCTCCTATTATCTGCGTGTCAATGGAATCAAAACCAATGCCCGGAATTTCCAGCTCAGGCTCAGCAAGGCAGATATTGAGTTCGAGGAAAGCGATTGGCTTCCCGGTTATTATAAAGTAGGCAGCCTCCAGAAAGTCCGTGCAAAAGGATGGTTTCAAAAGGGGTTTGCCCAGGTTCAGGATATCGCCGCCGGATTCGCCCCCACCATCCTGGATCCGCAACCCGGTGAAGACGTTTACGATCTCTGTGCCGCACCCGGAACCAAAACCATTATGCTCTGTGACCTGATGCAAAATCAGGGCAACATCACGGCCGTCGATATCTCTTCCGATAGAATCGCACTGATCGCTGACAATGTCACCAATTACGGCGCCGACATAGTCAAAGTGCAGCGGGCCGATATTACCAGCGAGCGTTTCAAACTGGTGGATGCCGTGCTCCTTGACGCACCCTGCTCCGGGACAGGCGTGCTTGCCAAGCGGGCGGACCTGCGCTGGCGCCGCACGGAAGCAGAGCTGGAAGAGTTCACACGTCAACAGGACGAACTTCTTGATGCGGCAGCAAATATGGTAAAGCGAGGCGGTCGTCTCGTCTACTCGACATGCTCCATAGAACCGGAAGAAAACATGGAACGCATCCAGGCATTCCTGAAAGAATATGATAATTTCGAGCTGGAAAACCTGGAAGACTATCTCCCGGAAGAAGTGCTGACAGATGATGGCAAATCCTATCAGACCCTCCCCCATGTCCACAATTGCGACGGACACTTCGGAGTACTTCTCAAAAGAAAAGTGTAGCAGGCAGCAGCGGCGGCACACCAGCCTGCCGCATGGCTGCTCCATGTTTTCCAATGCCATGTTCAAACCGTTTGACCGACTATCAGTACCGATTGACCGATTATCAGAATAAACGAGCGACCGTAAATTCAATTCAGCCTCAGCGCCATTCACAGCATATGTCCAGCGGAAACCTGAAAGAAAAAGAAATCCCCAAGCAATACGATCCAAAAGCCATCGAGGACCAATGGTATGACTACTGGATGAATCATGGTATGTTTGAGGCCCGTATCGATTCCGGAAAAGAGCCGTTTACCATCATGATGCCCCCTCCAAATGTCACCGGGGCGCTGCATATGGGACACGCACTGCAGGGAGCTGTTCAGGACGCGCTGACGCGGCTCAAACGCATGCAGGGCCATGAAGCCCTGTGGCTCCCCGGCACCGATCATGCCGGAATCGCCACCCAGAATGTCGTGGAAAGGGAGCTCAAACAGAAGGAAAAGAAAAACCGGCACGACATCGGCCGCGAGGCATTTGTGAAAAAAGTGTGGGAATGGAAAGAGAAGTATGGCGAGATCATCACCCGCCAGTACAGCAAGCTTGGCGTAAGCTGCGACTGGAGCAGGGAACGGTTCACCATGGACGAGGGGCTCTCCCGCGCCGTGCAGGAAACCTTCATCCGCCTGCATGACGAAGGATTGATCTACAAAGGATACTACCTGGTCAACTGGTGTCCGGTGGACATGACAGCAATATCAGATGAAGAGGTTGAACACGTTGAGCGCAAAGGATATATGTGGCACGTTTCCTATCCGCTGGATGAGGAGACCACTGCCAGGTCCGGACTCACGCACATCACCATTGCCACGACCCGCCCGGAGACCATTCCCGCCGACACAGCCGTGAGCGTGCACCCCGATGACGAGCGCTACAAAAAACTTGTTGGCGGACATGCCTGGATCCCGACCACCGGCCGGAAAGTGCCCATAATCGCCGATGACTATGTAAAAATGGATTACGGCAGCGGGGCGCTCAAAGTCACACCGGCACATGACGAGAATGACTTCGAGATAGGCAGGCGCCATTCGCTGCCCACCCTGAATATCATCAACAAGGACGGAACCCTCAACGAGGCCTCCGGCAGATACAGCGGCATGGACCGTTTCGATGCCCGGGAAGCCATCGTCAATGACCTGGAATCCGAAGGGCTTCTTGTCAAGGTCGAAGACTATGTAAACCAGATCGGCATATCCAGCCGCAGCAAGGCCATCATCGAACCGCTGCTTTCGGACCAGTGGTTCGTCAAAATGAAACCCCTGGCCGGGAAAGCCATGCAGGCCAGCCGGAACGGTGAATTCACCTTTTATCCCGGGCGTTGGGAAAACGAATTTTTCCGTTGGATGGAAAACATCCGGGACTGGGTCATCTCCCGTCAGCTTTGGTGGGGACACCGAATCCCCGTCTGGTACCATACCAAAGAAGACGGCTCCATAGATACCAGCCGCGACTACATTGTCAGCATAGACCAGCCGCAGGAAGGCATGGTCCAGGATCCCGATGTGCTCGACACCTGGTTCTCTTCCTGGCTCTGGCCTTTCTCCACACTGGGTTGGCCGGACAGGACAAAGGATTTCGACTATTTCTATCCCACTTCCGTTCTGGTATCCGGATACGATATCCTGTTTTTCTGGGTAAGCCGGATGCTCATGGGCGGCATTCATTTCACAGGCAAAGCCCCCTTCCGTGACGTCTTCATGACGGGGATCGTCAAAGACAAGCAGGGCCGTAAAATGAGCAAGAGCCTGAACAACGGCATCGATCCGCTTGAGATGATCGACCAGTATGGCGCCGATGCTGTCCGCTACTGCCTCATCATCCTTTGTGCACAGGGACAGGACATCAAACTGGATCCCACCAAGTTTGAAATGGGCCGCAACTTCGCGAACAAACTCTGGAATGCGTACCGGTTCCTGAACATGCATCTTGATCCGGAAGCGGCGTATGCCAAATCGTGGCCATGGGATAAAGACCAAACGGCAGCCCTGCCCCTGCACGACCAATGGATGATGAGCCGCATCCAGCAGACCATTGAAGCCGTTGACGAAGACCTGTCCCGATACCGCCTCAATGAGGCCCTGCTCAAGATCTACTCCCTGGTCTGGGACGATTTCTGCGACTGGTACCTCGAACTGATCAAACCCGAATACGGAACATCCATGGACTGCGATGTTGCCGGGAGGGCAGTCATCCATTTTGAGACGCTCCTCGCACTTCTGCATCCTTTCATGCCCTTCATCACCGAAGAGATTTGGCAACGGCTTAGAAATAGGGAGCCGTCAGATGCACTGATAGTGAGCCGCTGGCCGGATCATAGAAAGGAACTTTCCTCCGAAGATTCCGCCAGACTGTTCAGTACCATCCAGCAGCTGATCTCCTCGGTCCGCAACATCCGCTCGGAAATGCGTGTGCCCGACCAGCTGGATGTGGATATCATCATCAAACCGGCATCGGAAGAAATGCAGGAAACGCTCTCGGCACACCGGGCGGTATTTGACAAAATGCTCAGAATGAACACGTTTACAGTGGATATGGATGCAGAACGCCCCAAGGCCAGCGCCTCGGATGTGGTCAACGGTCATCAGCTGTTTGTTCCCCTCTCCGGCCTTATCGACTTCGAGAAAGAAAAAGTGAGAGTCCGCAAGGAGATATCGCGCCTGGAATCTTTCCTAACGGCCGTTGAAAAAAAACTGTCCAACAGAAAGTTCCTGGATAATGCACCTGACCAGGTTGTGCAGAATGAGCGCAACAAACAGAGCGATGCGCAAGTTAACCTGGAAAAGATGAAAACCATACTTGCCGATCTCGAAGGATAGCCGTTTCGGCAGGTACCGGTCCCCTTGAAATAAAAAAAAGAAGCATGCGCTTCTGAAAACAGGCTGTTATTTCCCCGTACGTTATGCCCACATTTGTTTTAAAGAATGATGATGCAGAATCAGGACCATCCATTCCCCCGTTTGCCACGGACGTAAACGAACGCCAGCGAGAGGCGGTGCTGCACACCGACGGCCCGCTGCTCATCATTGCCGGGGCAGGCAGCGGAAAAACCCGCGTGCTGACATACCGCATTGCCAATCTGCTGTACCAGAAAAAGGCATATCCCAATCAGATCCTGGCTCTTACTTTCACCAACAAGGCGGCCCGGGAAATGCAGGAGCGTATTGCGGCCCTTATCGGTGAAAAGGCCAACCGGCTCTGGATGGGAACCTTCCACTCCATTTTCTCCCGCATCCTGCGCATCGAAGCCGAACATCTGGGATTTACCCGCGACTTCACCATCTATGACACCGTCGACAGCGACCGGGTCATCAAAACCATCCTGCAGGAACTGAACATCAATCCACGCGAGGTGAAACCCAAGAGCGTGCGTTTTGTAATCAGCAATGCCAAAAATCAGCTGATCGGACCCGAAATGTTCCAGGATCGGTTCGTCCAGAGCTCACTGGACGATATTGCCGCACAGGTCTACCAGCGCTACCTGGAGCGTTGCAAGAAGAACAACGCCATGGATTTCGACGATCTGCTCATCAAGCCTATCGAGCTGTTTGAGCAGCACCCCGACATCCTCCGGAAATACCAGGAACATTTCCGCTACATCCTCATCGATGAATACCAGGACACCAACCACGCACAGTACCGGGCGACCAAACTTCTGGCTGAGGGACACAAGAACATCTGCGTGGTGGGCGATGACTCGCAGAGCATCTATTCCTTCCGCGGAGCCGACATTTCCAACATCCTGAATTTCCGGGAAGACTATCCCGATTCCCTTCAAATACCGCTTGAGCAGAACTACCGCTCGACCAAAGCCATCTTGAAATGCGCCGATTCCGTGATCAAAAAGAACAAATCGCGCCTGGAAAAGACACTTTGGACCCACAACGACCAGGGAGATGCGATCACCGTCCTGGAGAATTACGATGAACGCGATGAGGCAAACCGCATCGTCCGCACTGTTGAGGAGAGAAAACTGCGCGGGAACCTCTCCTACCGTGATTTTGCCGTGCTGTACCGGACCAACTATCAAAGCAGGGTACTCGAAGATGCCTTCCGGCGTCGCGGTATCCCCTACCAGCTGGTCGGCGGCATCTCTTTCTATCAGAGAAAGGAAATCAAGGATGTGACAGCTTACCTGCGTCTGCTGGTGAATCCGCATGACGATGAGGCCGTGCTGCGTGTGATCAACGAACCCGGACGCGGCGTTGGCGAGAAAACACTGTCCATTCTCATGGATATTGCCCGTTCTGAGGAGAAATCGCTTTGGGATGTGATCAGCGATGTGGAATCGACCGGAGTCTACAAGCCGGCCATACCCAGGATCCGGGAGTTCGTGGACCTGCTGAACCGTACCAGGGAGAAACTGGACGGGACCGGGATCACCGACACGGTACGGTACCTGCTGGATGAGTCCGGCTACGTACGCCAGTTCATTGAAGAACATTCCCATGATTCCCTGATGCGCCGGCAGAACGTGATGGAGCTGCTCAATGCCATCTCCTACTTTGAGAAAAGCAGCAATCAACCAACCCTGAGCACTTTTTTGCAGGAAATAAGCCTGGTAACGGACCTGGATGCCCATGATTCCAGCGAACCTGCCGTGACACTGATGACCGTTCACGGATCCAAGGGGCTTGAGTTTCCGATTGTGTTCATTGCGGGGCTGGAAGAAGAACTCTTTCCCATTGGAGGCAGAGTGGGCGAGGAAGTGGATATTGAGGAAGAGAGGCGCCTGTTCTACGTCGCCATTACACGTGCTGAAAAGCATCTCTATTTCAGTTATGCGAAAAACCGTTTCCGGTTCGGCGAACAGATCGAAATGAGGCGGTCGCGATTCCTTGATGAGGTGGATGCGTCCGTGGTCCGGACAGAAACCGGAGCCACAATCCGGCAGAGCGGTTCCGGCAGACCCGGATACCGAAGCACCTACATATCCTATGACAACCGGGATCAGAAACAGGATACTGCATCTTCTGACTGGAACCGTGGCAGCAAGGGTGGACACAGCGCGGAAACGGGCAGACGTGATCCCGGCCGTGATCGTATCGATTTCCCGGAATCAGGCAGGAATGGCGGTTCCGGCGACGGGACGCGAATCGAATACGACCCGGATTCCGAAGGTGGTGCATGGCGTCCGGGCATGGCCGTTATCCACCCGAAATTCGGGGCCGGGAAAATCCTGCAATGCGAAGGACAGGGCGAGAATACCCGTTTGACGGTCTTCTTCAAGAATGCCGGACAAAAAAAACTGGTGGCCCGGCTTGCCAATCTCACGGTCATTGAATGACGTTGCCTGTCCGCCTTGAGTACCGGGATCTTCAGGTTCCCAGCGCCTCACGGAATTCCACAAACTGCATGATGTCTTTTCTGGAAATGATACCAACCAGCTCGCCGTTTTCAAGGACCGGCAGACGCCCGCTGCCTGCATCGATCATCTGCATAAGCACATCGTAGGCATCCGTGTCCGGTTTAACGGTCCGCAATGCGTCACGGGGTGTCATAACGTCAGAGACGCGTGTGTACTGCCATTGATCGCGGTCAACGGCCTTGACCTGATTGATCTCCACCAGCCCGACAAACTCGTCATTTCTCATCACTGGAAAACAGGAAAACCTGTTCTTAAAGAAATATTCATCCACCAGGTTTTTGATACTGACATTCGGATGTACCGTAGAGGGATTGGTGGTCATGATCTTGCCTACCGGAATTCCGGACAGACCCTCCCTCATGGCAACCATGTAGTAACCGCTTTTGGCCGATTGAAGCAGAAACATGCCGACAAAGATCCACACAATTCCCACAATAAGGCCGCCGCCAAAAATAACCATCACCCCTGTGAACATCAGGACAAAGGCAAAAATCTGGCCCATGTTACTGACGATCCGTGTTGATTTGCGAAGATTGCCGCTGTAATGCCATATGGCCGCGCGCAGCATCCGTCCGCCATCCAGCGGAAAACCGGGCACCAAATTGAAGATTACCAGCAGGATGTTTATGTAGCCGATATACCAGAACACCCCATGCAGCCCCTCGCGGATAAACGGCTCCAGAAGAAAAGCCAAGCCCAGGAACAGCAGTCCAATAATGAAACTGCACAAGGGACCGGCTCCGGCTATCACAAATTCGTCGCGCGCGCGTTCAGGCTCTTTTTTCATTTTTGCGAGGCCGCCGAAGATGAAAAGGATGATTTCCGATATCTCCACGTTCCGATTTCTTGCTGCCAGTGCGTGTGCAAATTCATGCAACAGTATGGATACGAAAAAAAGCAATGCCGCCAGCACACTGAGCAACCATGCCTCCCAGGCGGCCATGTCCTCATAATTCTGCGGGAAGAAATATCTGGCCAGCATGAATACAACCAGAACGAACATGACAAACCAGCTGTAATCGAGGCCGATCCTGATGTTTTTATAGGTACCCAGAGTCAATCCTTGTCGTTGCATTGCCTTTTCTCCGATTTTGATTCAAATAACCGCACCCATGACCGTTGGTTATCCATGCAGTATCTGTACACCAATCGCCATGATCTACTCGTTTCATATTACATAAGTACATACCTTTAATCCAGCGAGAAACGATTGTCCTGTCTCTCACCCCTTGTGCATTGGTTGCGTAGTTTTTTTCTTGTACCTTTGGACGCATTTGTGTGGTTACATGACAATATTATTTTCGGCTTCCAGGGAGCCAGGGTCCACCCATGTTTATCAGGGCAATAATACTTTTTTTGTGTCACATCATCCTGGCAATGACGGCCGGTGAAGCGGCCCGCGCCCAGATGATCGCCACTCCGAGCCAGGTGGCGCTGGGAGGTGGAGTGGCCTACAGTTCAGGACTTTCCGCGCACTTCAACAATCCGGCCAACCTGATGATCCGGGAGGATCACCGGAGGCATGAGATCACATGGGGCATCGGCGGGGTTCATCACGGCACGGGCGTGCCCGTTCGAAACACCGGCAATCTGCCTGGCAACGTCCGCTCCTACTTTGTCCCGGACGACCTCAATACCCCTGGTGTGATCACTGATGCCGAACGTGAGCGCATGTTTCATGGGTCCGACCGCTACTATCAGACACAATCCTATGAAATAATCCCGGTTGGATATACCTGGTCCGGGAATCAGCGTGCCCGTTCTGTTGCATTGCGCTCAAGAGGGATCACGTCTTTTGAAATGAATCGCAACTGGTATGACAGCGGCGCCGCCGTGGATGATCCGGAACCCCCTTTCGTGCGTTTTGTAAATGAGAACTACCAGGTGTATCACGAAGTGTCTTTTGCCGTGGCACGGGAAGTGACGATGCTCAATCAGTGGCATTCCGGACTCAACACGCTGTACATAGGCCTGGCCCCGAAGGTTCTCTTCGGTGGGATGTACTCCCAGGTCCGCTATCGCTCCGAATATGAAATCATCGATGGTGCATGGCAGAACTCGGGGGATCTGGAAGTCCTGACGGCAGGCAACATGAACGGGTATCTTGAATCGCTGATCTCGTCGGGCAATGCCCAACAAGCCTTCCGTGAGCATCTGTCCCCCTCATCCAACCTGAATACAAGTGGCCTGGGGATCGGCCTGGATGCGGGGTTAACCTATATCATCCCGTTGGGAGACGATATTTCACTATCCCCTCACAGCCAGGAGCCGCTCAGGAAATCGCTGCGTTTCAGTGTTGCACTTACCGATCTGGGGGCCATCCGGTATACCGGCAGCCCCGGGGAATGGTACACGCAAATGATTATCCGGACGTACCCCGAAATTCCCGGGAACAGTGCTCGTTTCGAGGGAAAGCCGGGTGAGCTGCTCCGCTACATAAATGACGACAGTGCGGAGGATTCCGTGCTGGACAATCTCGGCCTTGTCGATGATTCCCCGTTTTTCGTACAGCTTCCCACCGAGCTGCATGTCGGTTCTGCTCTGCAATATGACTGGTTCACATCCATGGTCGACCTGAATTACCGTTTCAATTCACCTGATTTCCGCACAGACGGCTGGCGCATATCCGTCGGCTCGGAAATCCGGCTGATTCCGTATCTTCCGCTCAGGGGAAGCGTGCAGCTGAACCCCGATAGAAAGCTGGCCGTGGGAGCCGGAGCCGGGCTGGATATCGGCATCGTACGGGCATCCGGCGCCGTTCGCCTGTTCCACACAGAGGGAAAGGCCTCCCAGTGGCACGTCAACAGTATCTCCGCATTGTCACTTCAGGTTCGGTTTTGACCTGAAATGCTCACATCCATTCTGCCTGTTTGTCATGGCATCATGAAGCCGGATTCCCGTCCGGCTTCATGATGCCCTCTTACTGCCATTTTGACGTTTTGCCTGCCAGATTGTACGTGGATTCAAATACGGCCTGGTAATTGCCCGCTATATGGAATGTTGCATAAAAAGCAGACATCCTGATATATGTTCACTCAAGAATGGAGCATTATCCGTTCTTTTACAAAAGCAGAATGTTGCACTGCAAAAAAACGTTAATAATAAACTATTAACATTGGCATCTCAATGCATTGTGGAATACTTTACACGGTACGGATGCCAGGCTGAAAAACTAAAAATCAGAGCATAAGATACATGCCAATATACAGTGACCTGAAATCGCTCAAAAAGAAATTGTCAGAAGACGAATTTGATGATTTTGAACAAGCCATACCCCTTTTGTCGGAGGAAGAAGAAAAACGGATGACGGAATCCGACATACCGGACCAGCTTCCGATCCTTCCGCTCAAGAACACGGTTTTATATCCCGGTGTGGTCATCCCGATAACCGTTGGACGGGATCGCTCGCTGGATCTTGTCAAAAAAGCCTATGAAACGGACAAGATCATCGGCATCGTCACGCAAAAGAAACAGGACCAGGAAGACCCGGCCCCGGATGAGCTGTACCATGTCGGGACCGTCGCACAGATCCTCAAACTCATCAAAATGCCCGATGGCAGTAAAAGTATTGTGATCCAGGGGAAAAGCGTCTTTGAAATAGACGAGTTCACGCAGTTCGACCCCTACTACATTGCAAAGATCCGGCCCTTCATCTACAATCAGGACGTGTCCGGCGTGGAGCTGGATGCCGCCCTGAGATCCATCAAGGAGACAGCAATACAGATTGTCAATCTCTCCCCGAATATCCCGTCGGAAGCCGGTATTGCCATCAACAACATCAACAGCCCGACCTTCCTGCTGAACTTCATCAGTTCCAACCTGAATATAAGCCTGGATGAAAAACAGCGCCTCCTGGAAATCAAAACCTTCTCCGAAAAAATGGAGAAGGTGATGAACTACCTCAAGAAGGAGATGCAGGTACTCAATCTGAGCGAGGAAATCCGATCAAAAGTCAAAACCGATATTGACAAGCAGCAGAAAGATTTCTATCTGCGCCAACAGCTCAAGGCCATTCAGGAAGAACTGGGCGAGGACAGTGAACTCGAGGATGTAAACAAGCTTCGCGCCAAGGCGAAGGATAAATCTTTTCCCGAACACGTGCAGAACGTTCTGGACAAGGAACTGGACCGGCTGGAGCGGACTCCTGCCAATGCTCCCAATCATGGTGTTATCTACAACTATGTAGAGTGGCTGGTAGACCTCCCCTGGAACCACTACTCAAAGGACAAACTGGACCTGAAACGGGCCAGGAAAATCCTGGATGAGGATCACTACGGACTTGAAAAAGTCAAAAAAAGAATCGTCGAATACCTGGCGGTCCTGAAGCTCAAAAAAGACATGAAGGCGCCCATTTTGTGCTTTTACGGACCTCCCGGCGTTGGTAAAACCTCGCTCGGGCGATCCATAGCCAGGGCCATGGACCGTGAGTTCCAGCGCTTCAGTGTAGGTGGACTTCAGGACGAGGCAGAGATTCGCGGCCACAGGCGAACCTACATCGGAGCCCTTCCGGGACGTATCATCCAGAGCATCAAAAAAGCAGGGACCAGCAATCCGCTGATGATGCTCGATGAAATTGACAAGGTGGGCATGAATTTCCGGGGAGACCCGACTTCCGCCCTTCTTGAAGTACTCGATCCGGAACAGAATCACACGTTCTACGACAATTACCTTGAGGTGGAATACGACCTTTCCAAGATTCTTTTCATCGCCACAGCCAATAACACGGACACCATCCCTCCTGCCCTGCGCGATCGCATGGAGATGATCTATCTGAGTGGATATACCCTCGAAGAAAAGATGCAGATCGCAAAAAAATACCTCATACCAAAGCAGATAAAAGAAAACGGGCTGGAAAAGTCCCAATTGCGGATCTCCGACAAAGCCTTGGAAAAAGTCATCGACGGCTATACACGTGAATCGGGTGTCAGGAACCTGGAGAGGGAAGTCGGTTCTCTGGCCCGCGCCGTAGCCAGCAAAGTCGCTTCCGACGAGATCACCAAAGCATCCATCGGTGTCGACGACATCGAGAAATATCTTGGCAGCAGAAAATTTTTCTCGGATGTCGCAGAACGCACCACGGTCCCCGGAGTATCGACCGGACTGGCCTGGACGCCCTACGGTGGCGATATCCTTTTCATCGAAGCCAGTGTTTCCAGAGGTTCCGGCAAGCTGCACATAACCGGACAATTGGGTGAAGTCATGAAAGAATCCGCCATGCTGGCTCTCAGTTACCTGAAATCCCGCTCCATGGAGCTTTCTATTCCCGACTCGGCCTTTAACGAATGGGATCTGCACATCCACGTGCCAGCCGGTTCGGTGCCCAAGGACGGCCCCTCGGCGGGCCTCTCCCTGCTTGCGGCCATATCATCCATATTCACCCAGAGAAAGGTGAAGAGCACCGTGGCCATGACCGGGGAGATCACCCTCAGAGGATCCATCCTTCCGGTTGGCGGCATCAAGGAAAAAACCCTCGCCGCCAAACGGGCCGGCATCAAAACCGTGATTCTTCCCACACGGAATGAAAAGGATGTCGAAGAGATTGAAAAAGACGTCATTCAGGGAATCGAGTTCCGGTACCTTGACCGAATGGAGCCGTTGCTTGATCATGTACTTGAAAAAGAGCCCGAAGCTGATCCCGAGGTCAAATACGCAAGCAAATCCGATGGCAGCAAACGTGACAAGATGCCGGAAGAATCACCCGACCACGTTTCCGCAAACTGAAATGACCTTCCGAGAGATATGATGAATCCGGTCACCTTCACTTCCACCAGAAGTCATCAGGTTGTTGCATGAAGGGCCTGATCACCAAAGCTACGGGAAGCTGGTATCAGGTACTGCTGGATAGCGGTGAGAGTGTATCCTGCAGGCTCCCCGGCAAGTTCAGGCTCAGTGAAGAACAGATCGTCAACCCTGTTGCCGTAGGTGATAACGTTGATGTCACCCTTGAAAAGGACGGTACCGGAGTCATCAACCGTATCGGCGAACGGAAAAACAAGCTGGTGCGAAAAGCCACACATGGGCGACGTGGCATACAGTTGCTGGCTGCCAACGTGGACCTGGTGCTCATCGTGCAGTCATTGCGTGATCCCGTCTTCAAAACCGGATTCATCGACCGCCTTCTTGTGACGTGCGAGGCTTGGGAGATCCCGGCGCTTATCATCATCAACAAGACGGACCTGCAGAAAAGCAGCATGGACGAAGAAAAACTGGACCAGATCGAAACCCTCTACCGGGAAATCGGGTATGACTTCCTGAGGTCCAGCATCCATGACCAGACATCCATAGAAAAACTGAGCAAGGCATTAAAAGGGAAAATTTCCGTTTTTTCCGGCCATTCCGGTACCGGAAAAACCAGCCTGCTGAATGCCCTCTCACCCGGACTGCAACTTAAAACCGGTGATATCAGCCGCTCTTCCAACAAAGGCAAACATACCACGACCTACGCCCAGCTTATCCGGCTGAGCGAAGACACCTTCGTCGTGGACACTCCCGGTATCCGTGAATTTGGCCTGGTTGACCTTGAACCTTATGAACTATCCCTCTTCTTTCCTGAAATGAGGCCCTATCGCGAATCCTGCCGTTTTTACAATTGCACGCACCGCCATGAACCGGGATGCGCTGTGTTGCCGGCCGTTGAAGATGGCAACGTGCCGGAGTCCAGATACAAAAGCTATCTGAATATTCTGGAAAGCATCGAAGCGGGGAAAAGTGAGATTCAAAACAGCCGGCGTTAAATCTGATGATAGGATTATCCTGAAAAAATATTACTTTAGGTCAATCATCACTACGCGTTATCATCACTACGCTTTATCATCACTACGCTTTATAATCTTTGTAACCCGAACCCCAATGCAAAAGGTGCTGTCATGGTGAAATACGCTGCAAATCCATTTTCCTCCTTCCTCATTGCATGTACACTTCTCATTTGTGTCGCCGCCCCCTCCAACAGAGCATACGGTCAGCTTGGCGATCTGGGAGACTTTCTAAATGTCGGTGAAACTGCGGTCGGGGATGCCGAGCTTCTGTTTTCTGAATATCTGCAACCTTTTGCCAGCGGTTTCGGAGCCGGGGTCAACGCCGGCTGGGTTGATCGGGCCCGCACCCACGGCCTCCTTGGTTTTCATGTAAAAATCAACTTATCCGCTGCGGTAGTGCCTGATGTGGATCAGTTTTTCATGGTGGATGAAATTGGCCTGAACTACCTGAGGCGATATCAGGGTAGTCCGGAAGTCCCGACATTCAGCGGAAGCTCCAGCACGGATACCCGGCTTCAATATGTTTTCGAGGCACCTGACGGACAAGAACTTGTCCTTGCCGATTTTGAAATGCCTCCGGGCACCGGTTACAGATACATCATGACACCGATGATCCAGGCCGGCGTTGGACTGCCAATGGACACAGACCTCATGGTCCGCTTTGTCCCGCCCTTTTCATTCCTTGACTACGGAGAAATCTACCTCTATGGCCTCGGCATCAAGCACGAACTGAATCAGTGGCTGCCCGGCGGGGCCCTCCTGCCCGTGACCTTTTCCATCATGGGTGGATACACTTCCTTTGGAACCAGTGCAGGCCTCAATGCACGCCCCTTCGATTTTTCACCGCAGGGCGACTTTTTTTCCAGTGATGCGAACGAGACCGAACCAGACGACTGGGACAACCAGAAAATCGTCTTCAGCACCGATGCATGGACGCTCAACCTGATTGCAGGCAAATCACTGCCGATCTTTTCGTTCTATGGAGGTGTCGGTATTGAAGGATCCAAAACCAACGTCAGCCTTGAGGGGGAATTCCCATACTATACGGAAGTACCAGCAGGCAATGGTGAATACCGAAGGGAACTGAACACTTTTACCGATCCGGTGGACATCTCTTTTGATGGCGCGAACCGGTTTCGTGCCATGGCCGGGGTGCGCGTCAGCCTTCCGCTGCTTACGTTCAACGTGGACTATACCTACGCCGATTATTCCGTCGTTACAGCCGGATTCGGAATCAGCTTGCGGTAATAGGGCAACCGAATCAGTGTGCATCCAGCCAGTTGTGAGAAACGCCTGTATCCACTTTCAGCGGCACCTCCAGCTCCATGGCCTCCTCCATCGCGGTGCGGATGAGATCCGGAATCCCGGAAAGCTCATCCTCCGGCACTTCAAATACGAGTTCGTCATGCACCTGCATCAGCATGCGTGTTCCGGAATTTCCGGAGGCCAGCTCCCTGTCGATCCGGATCATGGCAATCTTGATGAGGTCGGCGGCCGTTCCCTGTATCGGCATATTGACTGCCGTACGCTCGGCAAAACCACGGATGTTCTGATTTGCCGAATGGATATCAGGGATATAGCGCCGGCGGCCCGAGAGTGTCTCCACATAGCCATTGTCCCGTGCAAATTCGATGGTCTCGTTGATGAATTTGCGAATAGACGGGAAGCGCTCGAAATACGCATCAATGATGCTTCTCCCTTCGGCATTGGAAACCCCGAGACGCTGAGCCAGTCCGAATGCACTTACGCCATAAGGAATTCCGAAATTCACCTCTTTGGCTTTGCGCCGATGTTCGCGATCCACCTCATCAATAGAACTGAGTCCGTAAATCTCGGCAGCTGTGCGGGCGTGGATGTCTTCATTGTTCCGGAACGCTTCAATCATAGCCGCATCACCTGACATGGAGGCAATGATGCGCAGCTCAATCTGGGAATAGTCGGCAGCCAATAACCGGTATCCCTTTTCTGCCACGAACGCTTTGCGGATACCGCGCCCCCGTTCCGTGCGCACCGGTATATTCTGCAAATTCGGATTGGTCGATGAAAGCCTGCCAGTTGCAGTGATATGCTGGTTGAAAGTACTGTGGATCCGTCCGGTGGTTTCGTTGACCAGCCGCGGCAGGGCATCCACATAAGTCGATTTCAACTTGCTCAAACCGCGATACTCCAGGATTTTTCCGGCGATTTCAAATTCAGGTGCCAATTGAGAGAGCACCTGCTCGGATGTGGAATATTTGCCTGTCGCCGTTTTTTTCTTTGACGGGATCTTCATTTTTTCAAACAGGATCACGCCAAGCTGTTGGGTGGAATTGATATTGAACTCCACTCCGGTCATTTCAAAAATTTGCGATCTCACATCCTCGATATCCCGGACAAGTTCTTCTGAAAATGAGGCGAGCAGGTTCAGGTCAATTTTAATTCCTGCAGATTCCATATTGGCCAGCACACGTGCCAGTGGGAACTCGATATCTTCTCCAAGCGACTCAAGACCATGCTCGCGCATTTTTTTATCAAGCACAAAATAGAGCCGCAATGTGATATCAGCATCCTCACACGCATAGGGCGTGATTTCTTCAACAGGCACATCGCGCATCGACCCCTGACCCTTTCCCTTCTCCCCGATAAGCGTCTCGATAGAAACCGGATCGTATCCGAGATATCCCCTGGCGAGCGAATCCATGTCCATCTTCTGTCCGGCATCGAGCAGATAGGCGGCAAGCATGGTATCAAAAACGGGCCCGTTGATCCTGACCCCATATCTGGCGAGCACGCGATAATCATATTTGAAATGGTGCGCAACCTTCCGGGACTCTTCATCTTGAAAAAGCCGGTTCAGAGCTTCTTTCAACGTTTCCTGATCGAATTCAGAGACCACTACATACCACGCCTCGCCTTCGGTACAGGAAAAAGAGATCCCAAGCAAATCAGCGTCCTGCGGGTCCGTTGACGTTGTCTCGGTGTCGAAACTCCATACTTCCTTCGTTTTGAGTTTGGAAATACACGTATCCAGTGCTTCAATATCTCTCACGGTATGATATGCGACCTTGTCCGGCTGGAGCATCACATAAACCGGAGGTTCATCCTGCCCGGAAGCAGTTCCGCTTTCGGATGTGTTATTGTGCCGGTCAGCACCTTCCATCCCATCCGGACCTGTCATACTGGACGGTGCACCGCTTTTGGAATTTCCTCCGGGATTATTTGCCTCTTTCCGGCCTGATCGCGGCGAGGCCGGGTTGTCGAAAAGGGATCCCTGTCCCCTTTCCGGGAGCTTCTCCTTCACCTTTCCAAGGATACCCCCTTCCGCATTCGCAATTTTCCGGGTCAGGGACCGAAATTGCATGCGTTTGAAATAGTTGATCAGTTTTTCGGCCTGAACGCCCTCCCAGCGAAGCTCCTCCCAGCGAATGGTATCCGGAACATCGGTATTGATGACGATCATCTCCCTGGATTTCAGTGCCAGTTCCCGGTATTGTGTCAATCCCTCCCGGGCCCGCTTGTTTTTCATGTCCGGTGCCGCCTCAATCGCTTTTTCAAGAGAGCCATACTCCTGGATTATTTTTGCGGCCCCCTTTTTACCGATGCCCGGTACACCAGGGATGTTGTCAGAAGTATCCCCGATCAGCGCCAGCACATCCGTAACCGATTCCGGATCCACGCCGAAATAGGCAACAACCCCCTCCCTGTCAATAAGCTCAAACCCGTCACCCCGGTTCAGGGGTTTGTACATGTATACATTATCACCAACCAGCTGCATAAAGTCCTTGTCCGGCGTAACCATTATCACGGTAATCCGTTCTTTTCTTGCACGCACGGCCAGTGTGCCAATGATATCGTCCGCCTCATAGCCGTCTTTTTCCAGATTCGAAAACCCGAAAAGATCCACCATTTCCTTAATAAGCGGTATGGATATCTGAAGATCTTCCGGTTGCGGCGGCCGGTTTGCTTTGTAGTTCTCATCCATTTCATGGCGGAACGTCGGGGCGTGGGTGTCCCATGCCACTGCCAGGTGTGTCGGCTCCTCCTTTTCCATGAGATTGACCAGGGCATTGGCAAAACCGTATATGGCACCTGTAGGAATACCCTCGGCATTCCTGAGATTACTGTTGATCATGGCAAAATAGGAACGGTATGCCAGTGCCGTACCATCAATAAGGAAGAGTTTGTCAGACATAAGAACACATTTTCGGCATCATTTGATATTTGCGGGCCGGACAGTCAGGCCTCAATTGTGGAGAAGAACTACAAAATAAGCGATTTTTGATATAACTTTTCTCTTTATAATACGAATACCCTGAGGTAGATCAGGGTTGGTGCACGGCATCTGCTCCACCATCGGAGAAAACCGGTCTTATTTCAGATATTATATGAGTTTAAAGAACGAAACCCGTCAGGCGTTCCGGAATACGAGGAACTTTTATCGCGAGTATACAAAAGGGATGACTCCGGAACGTATCGGCAAGGAGTTCCAGGACGATTCCAGGCGGCTCATGGAGTTGTATTATGACGCCGTTGGGGTCAAACCGGGTGAAAAAGAAAAGAAACAGCCACCAGTACGCGTGTTCAAGCTTCTCTCTTCCCTTTTGCTGAGGCTGACCCCTGCCAGAAGGCTTGCCCTGGGTTTTTCATTTGTTGCTTTTATCGTTCATTTTTTGTGGAGCGGGCCTGTCGCCGCCCTCATGCTTCCCCTCGGCATCCTGACACTGGTGTTGCTGCTGTTGCTGGAGCTGCTTGAAAAATCAGACGTCATGAAAGAAATTGACCTGGCCCGTGACATCCAGATCAGCCTTCTGCCCGGATCCAACATCAAGCACGAAAACCTTGAATTTGCATCATTTGCCAGTACGGCCAGCGAGGTCGGTGGTGATTATGTGGATGTAATCAATACGGATGAAGGAACCTATTACGTAATCGCAGATGTATCAGGCAAGGGACTTTCAGCATCCTTGTACATGGTGCGGCTGCAGGCGCTGGTCCATCTGATCATCGAAAAGCTCAAACCGGATCCCAAAGAACTGTTTTTGCATCTGAATGACTATATCAAATCCGGGAAAAAAGACAAGACTTTTGTAACCGCATGTGCCGCATTTTTCCCTTCTGATGGTTCCGCGGTTAAAATGTGCCGAGCAGGACATAACCCACCGTTGTTATATCAGGCTTCCAGAGATGCTGTCAGCGAATTGCGGTCATCCGGTCTTGGGCTCGGAATGACAAGCACCGGAGTCTTCAAGGAACACCTCAAACAGCTTTCCATCAACATGCAGCCCGGTGATAATCTTCTGTTTTACACTGATGGACTTACGGAAGCCCGAAACCCCCGGATGGAGCAGTTTGACGAACACCGTCTGCGGGATCTCTTTGAGCTCTATGGCTCATTGCATGCCACCACGATCCTGGGCAAAATCCAGATTGCCGTGGAAGAATTCATTGAAGGGGAAAAACTGGTGGATGACATTACATTCACATGCATTCATAAGCACCCGGATAAAAGCAGGGTTCTTGCGAGGAAGCAATCAAATGACCTGCAGCAGCTGACAACCGGGTAAAAAAAAGACTCCAGCTCAAACAAGCCGAAGTCTTTAAAAAAAAATGAGGGGATCGAAGGAAATCTGTCTGCCGATCCTGCCGCTATCAGTTGCAGTTCAGTTCGTGCTCAATTTCATGTTCTGCCGGTGAACGGAAATCACCGACCATGGCGTTGCGGAAAGCATCGCAGGCCGCTTGCGTATTTTCAAGTCCCTTGTGGGCCAGTCCCAGCTCGAAGTAGATTCTTGCCATGTCTGCTCTTCCACCTGTCTCCAGTTCAAGGGCACGTTCTGCACTCGCGAGCGCATCACTGTATCTTCTCTGGTTGTTGTAGACCTCGGCAAACCGGTAGTGAAGACTGGCGCTTTCACCGTAACCGGCTGCCCGGTTAAGCAAGTCAAGAGCCCGATTGAAATATTCTTGTTCAATTTGCTCAGATGCAAGGAAGACCAGATAATCCCTGGCGGCACGCTGGCCTCTTTCCACGTTCTCCTGATCATCCGCTTCCCTTGCAAGGTCAATGGATACATCTAAGTTTTCAAGAGCCCGGTCAACATCGTTTTGCCGTCGAAACACCAAGCCCTTTTGGTAGTAAGCGCTGACATATGATGGATTCAGTTCAATGGCTCTTCTGTAATGCTCAAGCGCATCTTCATTACGATCATTTCTGAAGTATTGGTTGCCAATATTCAAATACAGGGCCGGAAGGTTCCCACGTGCACGGCGAAGGATCTGTTCGTCATCAAATCTCTCAGCAAGCCGAATAGTTTCTTCAAAAGCTTCTACAGCCTCCTGAAGATTCCGCTCCCTAACGTATTGCGCAGCATTCATGAATGCCAGCCTTGGTATTTGTCCGACAGCACGTTCGCGGATATCACTTGCTTCCTCACCAACTTCATCGGCAATGACAATGGTTTCCTTGAACTTTTCGATGGCCGCAACAAAGTCACCCTGTTCGTTGAACAAGGCAAATCCTTCATTGAATTTGGTTATGGCATCTTCCCGTGACTGCGCCTGGATCCCTTCGCTGAAACAAAGGGAAATCAGCAAGGCCGACATAACCACGATGGTGCTTTTTACAACGTTCATATGATTCAATTGAATTATTGGTATGGTGACTGATTATGGAAACGTTAGAAAACGTAAACTTCGTACCTGCAAGGTGCCTAATTTAACATTTTATGTTTTCAATGCCAGTAAAAATATGCTGAGGACATGTTGAAGATCAAAAAAAAAATCAGAAATTGGGTCTTAGTTTATTGGTCTCATAAAAATTGTAGATGATTGAAGTGGCCTCATCGGGATCGTCTGTCACGTGAAAAAGCTCAAGGTCCTTCGGGTCAATGGTTTTCTCCGCAACCATCGTATTTTTTATCCATTCTATCAGACCTCCCCAGTAATCCTTGCCCATCATAATAATTGGAAACTGATGGATTTTCTTTGTCTGGATGAGCGTCATCGCTTCAAAAAACTCGTCGAGGGTCCCGAAGCCTCCCGGAAGCACGACAAAGCCCTGCGCATATTTTACAAACATTACCTTTCGCGCGAAGAAATAGTTGAAATGTATCCTGAAATCCGGGCCAACATACTGGTTTGCTGTCGGCTCATTGGGAAGTGAGATGCAGAGGCCCACCGAGGTGCCCCCCGCCTTGTCAGCGCCCCGGTTTCCGGCTTCCATAATACCCGGGCCGCCACCTGTTATGATACCAAATCCGGTTTCCGCCATTTTTTTCGCGGTTTCCACGGCCAAATCATAGTAGGGATGGTCTTCCTTCAATCTGGCCGACCCGAAAAAGGAGACGCAGGGGCCAACATGGGACATTTTTTCATACCCGTCTACAAACTCCCCCATGACTTTGAAAACGCCCCATACATCCCGCTCGAAACGCGAATCGTATCTGCTTTGAATCTGCTTACGTTTTTTTTCCATTTTAAAACCTTCTTTACTGTATTTATTAATTATCGAAAAGCTATCTGCAGAGTCAATACGACTCCGTCCATACTGTTGCTTGCTGAAAAACTGCTGTGTTCGCTCCCTGGCCCTGGTGGAAACGCTGTTTTTCCAATTGAATTCCCCGGCAATGTTGCGGGTCCAAAATAAAATCCAGCACTGAGATCATCACTGACATCGAAGTCCCGCATCTGCGCAAACACATACGCGTCGACGATATTGAGCCCATAGGCAAGAACCACCCCGATAATGGTCAGGTCCCTTCTGTTTCGGTATACGTTTCTGTTGTATCTCATAGACTCCGGGTTCTGGTTCGGATCGATATGCGGCGGAGTAGGTCCAAACCTTTGGTCGCCGTCAGGGTATTGGCTGTTATAGAAAGCAGCCCGGTAATCCCGGTAGTTATGGTCCATCTGTATACTGTAATAGGTAAGGCCCGCGAGCATTCCGTATATGATCGGAACTTTCCAGATCTGCCGGTTCACCACCTGGCCCCAGCCGGGAATGATCATTGATTTGCGCATCACGGATGAGGGCGTGGGAACCGTATCCCTGGGAGACTGTTCGATATCATCCAACAGGGTCAGGCGATGGCTGAAGGCTGACGGCTGATCCTGCCTTCCGGAATGAAAATCGGGAAATGCGGTATCGGATGATTGCCCGGTGCGGGTGTATCGAATGAGTAACGGCTGCGTAACAAATCTCTGAGAGGTAGCCGTTTGTTCCAAATGGCCTGTCGATGCGCTGATTCCGGTTGCAATGCCGGCGGTTCCGGTATGGGCACAGAGCACTCCCGGACTGAGGGTGATGTTCATCAGTATGATTACCGTGACGAAAACACAGGCGGTTCTGCCCCGGGGTTCACTGTTCACCGGTCGATTCAAGCAGAGATATGATTCGTTCCAGATCGTCATCCGAGTAGTATTCCAAACGGATTTCTCCGCCTTTGTTTTTCTTTTTTATCTGAACACGGGTACTGAATTTATTTCGTAAACGGCTGGAAATCTCCATCAGATGCACATCTTTCTGGTCTTTTTCCCCGAGAAGCCTGTTTCTGGCGTTTTTCCGATCTGCAAGTTTTCGAACGGCATCCTCGATTTGCCGCACGGACCAATCCTCCTGAATGGCCTTGTTGAGCAGCCTGTCCTGAATTTTCGCATCCTCCACTGAAATAAGACTTCGGGCGTGTCCCGTAGAAATGGCGCTGGATTTCAGGGCCTGCTGGATGGATGGACGCAGATTCAGCAAGCGCAGCATATTGGTAACGGTCGACCTGTTTTTTCCGAGCTTTTTGGCAACCTCATCCTGCGTATAATTGCACTCTTCAATCAGTCTTCTGTATCCCAGTGCGATCTCTATGGGATTAAGCTGCTCCCTCTGGACATTTTCGATCAGTGCAAATGCAATGAGCTCATCGTCATCCACCTCTCTGACATAAGCGGGGATGTGGTTGATCCCTGCCATTTTCGTAGCGCGAAGTCGTCGTTCACCACTGATAAGCTCATACCTCTCGCTTCCGATTGCGCGAACGGTTACTGGCTGGATGAGTCCGTGCATCCGGATGGATTCGGATAGCTCCTGCAACTTGATCTCGTCAAAATCCTCGCGCGGCTGATACGGATTGGGGCGGATATCCGACACCGGCAACTGTTTGATGACATTGACCCGTTGCAGTACACGTTCCCTGTCGACGCCGCCCCTGATTTCTGACCGGGTATCTTCTTCAGATTCGTCATATTCCGGGAAAAAGGCTCCGAGACCTCTGCCTAATACCTTTTTTGCCATAATGATTCCAATATGTACGGGTTACTGCCGTATTGTGCTATACTTATGCCTGTTTGCTTTTTTCAGTGAAAACGGAGCTTTTGCGGAAAAGTTTCTTATTTCTTATGACAATTTCCCGGGCCAGGGCAAGATAGTTCTTTGAACCGATGGATACGGAATCATAAAGCAGTACGGGTTTCCCGAAACTGGGCGCTTCTGCCAGACGCACATTCCTCGATATCACTGTTTCAAATACACGGTTATCAAAATAACGTCTCACTTCATCAGCAACCTGATTTGACAGACGTGTTCTGGTGTCATACATGGTCAGTACTACCCCTTCAATATCCAAACCGGTATTAAGGTGCTGACGGACGATCTTGATGGTATTCAACAACTGTCCGAGCCCTTCCAGCGCAAAATATTCGCACTGAACAGGGATGAGAACGGAATCAGAAGCTGTAAGGGAATTGATCGTAAGCAGACCGAGGGAAGGCGGACAGTCGATGATGATAAAATCATACTCATCGCGTATCTCTTCGATGGCCTTTCTGAGAATTTTTTCCCGTTGTGGCCGATCCACCATCTCAATTTCTGCGCCAACCAGATTGATATGGGATGGTATGATATCAAGAAACGGAAGTTCCGACTTTTTCACGGCTTCCCTGGCGCTGTACCCTTCCACAAGAACCTGGTAGATGGAATGGTCGATGACCTTATACTCAAATCCGGTACCGCTTGTGGAATTGCTTTGCGGATCAATATCAATCAGGAGCGTGGTATGCTCGATGGCAGCAAGACTCGCAGCAAGATTTATTGCTGTTGTCGTTTTTCCAACACCGCCTTTCTGATTTGCAACAGATATTACTTTTCCCATATAACATATTGAATTATAACCGGATAGCCGCACAAGTGAGTCGGCTGTTCACAGCCGGCTGACAGACCACTAAAGGTAAGAATATTATCGGAAAGGTAGCACTCCGAATCTGAAGGTTTCTCAGAAAAACCGGATTGCGGTGCTGCGAAAATAGTAACTTAAAATGGTTTCTGTATCAAATAGGGCAATAGGCAATTCTAATATCGGTTACCGGTCAGATGAAAATCGCGAAATACTGGTGAAAGTATGGTTTGAGGTGTTTCCGTATTGACGGGCATGGCACTTTCTTTCAGCAGAGAATCAGCGGGTGCGCTCCCGGCGCCATGCTCCTCATTCCCGACAAAGACCATGTTGCTCTTGCCATTCCAAACGCGGAACAACTCTTCATAGGTGTCTTTTGAATGGAAGGATGCGGGTACCTGTGCGCTTGTTGCGGCCATTGTCTGATCGCCTTCTGATTCGCTGGTGATGACATCCGATGGCAGAAGGTAGGCCGTTGAAATCAGTAAGCTGAAGAGTACAATAGCTGCAGTTGCCAGCAATCCCGGGTTGTTCCAGCTGTTGCCGAAAAACTGTTGCTGACTTGAATAGTCCCTGGCCTGATCCATGATTGCCTCGGAAATATTTGGCGGTGGTGTCAGTTCAGGCAGGTTCCTCAGTTTCTTCCAGGTGCTTTTCAGACTCTCCACTTCAATGAGCAGGTTTTGATCGTTGATCATCGCCTGCTCAACAAGCGTTACTTCTGACGGATCCAGCTCGTCAAAAACGTATTTGATACAAAGCTCATCTACGTTCGACATATTTGGTTTCTTTTCCATGTTCCTTGTCAAACATTTTTCTCAGGTTAATCAGAGCATACCTCATCCTCCCAAGCGCCGTATTGATCGAGACGTTGGTAAGTTCGGCAATCTCCTTGAATGACATCTCATAGTAGTGACGCAGCATTACAACTTCCCGCTGTTCCTTTGGAAGCTTGGAGATGTGTTTCATCAGGCTGTCCTTTGCTTCACCTTTTTCGATAACCTCCTGGGCATCGTCAAGTGTTTCATCGGTGAGCCTGTCATAGAAGTCGTAATCCGAGTCATCCTGGGCGTTCACATCCACAAAGCGCTTTTTCTTACGCAGATAGTCGATTGTGGCGTTATGAGCGATACGCATGACCCATGCAATCCACTTGCCCTGCTCATTGTAGGTTTCGTCCATTTTGGTAATGACCTTGGTGAACGTCTCCTGGAAGATATCGTTTGCCGTTTCGGCATTTCCCACCATGCTGTAGATATAAGAATATATCTTTGACTGGTGGCGGTCCAGCAGTTGCCGGAAAGCTTCCTGATCGTTGTTTCTGCGATAGCGCAGAACAAGTTCGTGGTCATCGACCTGATGCAGGGGTTTATGTGATTTTTGCGACATCATATTAAACTTTAACGCTGAGAAATTTATCGATATTGCCTGATTGGCAAGTGTTCCGGAAAAGAACTGTAACTTTTATCTATAGATCTCCGTTTCTGTTGTTCTAGTTGTTGTCATTGATTCTTTTTTATAAAAACAATCCCGGAATCGAAATCATTTCGGAATTCGCGGATTTGCGACATTTATCTCTAACTCATATTACAAATCATTTCACGCTTACACCTAGTCCCCACTAAAACTTTTTTAGCGGGTTACTGATTTCTTATACGCACGTGATCGTCCCTGGTTCATTTTGCCTTAAAAAGGCACTCACTGCCTCTCCTCTTTCCGAAAATGCGCATGCACCGCTTTTGCTGCTTTTTCACCCGTGATTTTCTTGAGTTCGGGGATATCCTGCTGAATTATTTCCAATATCGATCCATATTCCTTCAACAGTTTATCTGCCGTCTTTTTACCAATGCCCGGTATCTCTTCCAGTTCTGATCGAAACGTTTTTCTGCTTCGAACATCCCGGTGAAATTGAATGGCAAACCGGTGGGCTTCATCACGAATTCTCTGCAGCAGTTTCAGGCTTGAGGATGTTTTTGGTATCATGACAGGATCGCGTGAGCCCGGGTAGAACACTTCTTCCAGGCGTTTTGCCAGGCCGATTACCGGTACATCATCTCCCATTCCCGCTTCGCGCAATGCGCTCACGGCACTGGACAGCTGTCCCTTCCCACCGTCCACCACGATCAGGTCCGGAATATGCGTGCTCTCCTTTTTCACCCTTCGATAATGCCGTCCGATGACCTCTCTCATTGATGCGAAATCATCAGGTCCATCCACTCCGCGCACATGAAATCTCTTGTAACTGCTCTTCCGGGGCTGTCCGTCAACAAAACATACCAGGGAGGCCACGGTAAAGGACCCCTGAAAGTTGGATATGTCGAAACACTCGATTCTCCGTGGCAGCCGTTGGAGGTTCAGGTCACGTTTCAGTGCCTGGACCGAATGCGGGACCCGTCCCTGATCGGCTTTCATTTTTTCCAGCAGCCATTCTCTCAGGAGCATCCGGGCATTTGAACCGGCCATCTGTACAATTTGCGCCTTTTCACCTCGCTGTGGTGTGGTTATAGGAACCTTTTTCCCTTTTTTCTGCCAGAGATATTCAAACAGCGGCTCATCATTATGGATGTCGTGGCTGCAACAGACCTCATCCGGTATCACTCCGGATAGTTCACCGGTGTAATAATCCTCCATGAAAGCCTGGAGAAGCATCCCGTCTGTGCGGCCTTCGATATTTTTGAGATAGCGATGATATTTGCCGACCAGTTTTCCTTCACGGATCTGCAGGAGCACTCCGCATGCAATGTTCTCATTCCAGTCCGAATCCAGTGCAAAAACATCCCGGTCAAGACCGTCCGGCGTGACCATCTTCATTTTTTCGCTGAATCTTTTGAGTGCCAGCATTCCGTCCCTGACATGGGAAGCCTGCTCAAACTGCAGTGCCTCTGCAAGCTCTTCCATTTCAAGCTTCAGGTCCCGTATAAGCTCTTTGGTCCGGCCATTGAGCAGGCGCGCCACCTGATCCAGCCGGGCCCGGTACTCTTCGAGGTTCAAATCGCCGGAACAGTTTTCAAAATAATCCTCAAAGCAGCGGCCCCATTTGGGCAAGCCTTTACTGCGGTCGATCATTCGGGAGGAACAGGCGCAGGTACAGAGCTGGAACGCCTTGCGTATGGTTTCCAGCATGAGCTTCATTTTGCCGACATGGTCATATGGACCATAGTAGCGGCTGCCGTCACGAACTATGGTCCGGGTCGGGAACACACGCGGCCGGTCCTCTGCCGTCACGCATATGTAAGGATACGATTTGTCATCCCGATAAAGGATGTTGTACCTCGGGCGGAATTTTTTGATGAGGTTGTTTTCCAGGATGAGGGCTTCTGCCTCAGAGTCGGTAATGATGACTTCGACATCCGCAATCTTCCTGACCAGCGCCTGGATTTTCCCGGTATGGTCGGCGGCATTCTGAAAATAGGATCGCACACGCTGGTTCAACCGCTTCGCCTTGCCGACGTACAGCACTTCCCCCCCGGCGTCCTTGAACTGATAAACCCCGGGTTGCGGTGTCAGGGTGTCCAGTTTTTGTTTAAGTTCTTCTGTCATTGGGGATGTTTATCCATCTTCAGATTATCCTGCAGGTAAAGTATATTGCACAACGGGGGAGCACATGCATAATGCTGGTGTTCCGGAAAAAATTGTGCTAAAAAATACGGAGTTTTGCCATTACGGAAAGCTACAGAAATATCGACATCCTTTATGAGGATAATCACTTGCTGGTTGTGTACAAGCCTGCAAACATGCTTTCTCAGCGTGACAAAACGGGTGACCGTGACCTGCAGTCCCTGCTGAAGAAGTGGTTGAAAGACAAATACCGGAGACCCGGTGACGTCTTCCTTGGTCTTGTGCAGCGCCTTGACCGGCCAACGCGGGGATTAATGGTATTGGCGCGGACTTCCAAAGCCGCTTCGCGGCTCTCCGAACAGATCCGTAAGCGAACCTTCGTGAAGGAGTATCTTGCCGTGGTTGAGGGAAAGAATATCAAGAGCCGGGAAATGACCCATCAGCTTGAGAAGGATCCATTCCGAAAAATGGCGATGGTTGTTACTACCGGCAGACATGACCCGGCGGAGAATTCCGGGAAACAAAAGCCGGGAGCGTCTGCTGCAGGCAAGCAGGCTGCCCTTGACATAATGCATCTCGAAACGCATGGAGAACACTCCCTGGTTAAAATCGATCTGAAAACCGGTCGTTTCCACCAGATCCGTGTCCAGCTTGCTGCAGAAGGCATTCCCATTGCCGGCGACCACAAATACGGCTCGACAGGCCAACAGACCCGTCACCTTGCACTTATGTGTTACAAGATCGCATTTGAACATCCCACCAGGCGGGAACGCATGCAATTCACTGCCGGCCTGCCGCAAGAGTTCCCCTGGAACCAGTTCCAGGGCCCCTGATTATCCTGGAAATTATCTGACGCGGTCCATCCTGCGGAGGAATTCGTCGGGACCGACGAAGCCCACTACGCGTGCTTCGGTCACTTCATTTCCCTCATCGTCAAGGAAAACGATCGTGGGTACACCGGCCACATTGTACTGGCGGCGTATTTCCTCGGATTCTGGTGAGTCGAAGTGCGTCAGGTCCACTTTCAGTCGGACCATGTGATCGGTTGCCTCGATGACACGGGAGTCGGTGAAGGTGATCCGTTCGAGTTCCAGGCAGGGAATGCACCAATCGGCATAGAAGTCCAGCACCACAGGCCGGCCTTCGTTCTGTGCCTGCGCAAGTTTTGCTTCCCCGTAGGGTTCCCATTCCATTCCCTCTTTCTGCAGGTTCATGATGAAAATGACACCCAGGATGATGGCGATGGTTCCAAATGCCATTTTGACTTTTGAGAAAACCGGTGTGCCACGTCCTGATGATTCCAGAAACCCGAGGTAAACCCCTCCGATGATGAAACTGATGGGAATGACCCAGTAGGCATCACTGACGGAAATAAAGGGCATTGAGAGGTAGAAAAGTGCCAGTGCAACCAGTACAACTCCAAACACTTTTTTCACCCAGACCATCCAGACACCTGATTTGGGAAGTTTGGGCAAAAGCCCGGAGAACGTACCAAGGATCAGGTACGGCAGTCCGAGTCCCATCGAAAGCACAAAAAAGGACCAGAATCCGAATACCGGATCACCTTGGGCGCCGATAAATGCAAGAAGGGCTATGATGGGGGGGCCGATACACGGAGCGGCGAATATACCGACAACCAGGCCGGAGAAGTAGACACCGACAAATCCTGTCGATGATCCCGTGCCGAGGCGGGATGCCATCCAGTAGGGAATCTGTATTTCATAGAGGCCGAACATACTGAGTGCCAGTGCAAAAAGCAGAAGACCAATTCCGCCGAGGACCCATGGGTGTTGCAGCCATGAACCAAACAGTTCCCCGCTGAATGAGGCAAGCACCCCCAGGATGCTGTACATGGTTGCGATTCCCAAAACATAGATAAGCGCTTTGGAAAAAACCCTGAGCATATTGGGGTCATTCTGTCCGCCAAAAATGGAAACCGTTACTGACAGCATCGGGTAGACGCATGGCGTCAGGTTCAGGGCAAGCCCGATGAAGAACAGTGCCAGGAAAGCCAGCAGCAGGCCCCGCTCGCGGAACATCGCCTCGATTTCATTGGCAGAGCCGGGTTGGATGGACATATCTGCGGCGGCCATCCCTTTATCATAATCAGCAAACACATCCTGGTTAACGGCCCGTATCTCTGAATCCTTTTCCACCACGTCAATCAGAATACTGACGGGCAGATTGGATGGCGCAAGGCAGTTCATGTCGTCACAGGCCTGGACCCTTGCAGAGCCGGTCATCTCATAGGTGCCTGGCTGAAGGTTTGATGACGCGCGGATGTCCAGGTATACAGGTACTTTGCCGCTGTAAACAAGCAGTGCCTCACCGCCGGCAAATGCAAACTCATACTCGTCCGGCTCGGGATACCGGATGTCTGCAATGATGAACCCGTCCTTTGGATCCATGGTAACTTGCGTACCTATCAGGTAATCAAGAGTAGGTATGTGGGCGTTGACATGCCAGGTTTCCGCAATATCAAGAACAACAGCGGCTTTGAAAGACTCTCCGGCCGGTACTGCTTCAACAGAAAGGAAAGTTTCGACGTCCACTTTTTCCGTGCTTCCCCGAAGTTGTGCCGGGGATTGCGTCGCGGATAGTGAAAAAACGGCCAGCAGTATACCAACGGTCAGAAACTGGGAGCGGGATGGGATTATCGAGGTCATTATTGTGGTTCGTTGCACGAAAAGTTATCAGTTGGATTGGTTGTACTGCTGGAATGTCTGTGTGCGATACCTTTCGCTTCCTACGAAAGTGAGCATTTTATGAAATCTTTCCGCCTCTATGAATCCAGGCTGAATCGCAACAGGTTCGCCTTGTGGATTGAGGAAGATGGTGGTTGGAAAAGATTGTACTCCAAAAGCAAGAGCCAGATCCTGCATACTGTACGATTGGCCCTGAAACGCGACCATATGCGATGATTCGGCATCAATGCGAACAGGATAAAAATACTGGTCGAGTGCTTCCCGTACCCGTTTATCGGCATAGGTTTCACGATTCATGCGGCGGCAGAAACCACACCATTCCGTATACACGTCCAGCAGGATATATCTGCCTTTATCCAGTGCCTGGCGCTGAGCCTCTTCGAGGCTTACCCAAAAATCGTGGTCCTGTTCTGTTGGCTGGTTTTCCGCGGCGTCACTGTCTGGTGAGCAGGAAAGAGCGAATAAGGCAACTAAAAGGGGAATGAAAAATCGAAAAAGCATGTGATAATTTTTGAAGGTCAGGTAAATTGTAAAAAAATGGTCGCCTCGCATATCGAGGGCGCGTTGTATTGGTAAGACGCTTCACGGATGATATAACTTACGGATTAAAAAAAGTCATTGACGTCGCTCGGGCATTTTCCGAAAGATTACCATTAAACATCGGTTCAGCCCATAACGTTTAAAATCTGACTTCGATCATATTATTTATTTCGTAAATGAAATCAGATGAGCTGAACGGCGGATCCGAGTCATATGTACTGACGAATTGAAACACAAATCGCAGATTTTCTGACATCCGGAATCGCAATTGCCAATCTGAGGTAAAACGCGGCTTGAAGAATCGGTCCGGGCGGGCCTGGTAGTAGCTGATGGCCGCAAAATCCACGTTTTGTGCAATCCTGCCCCTGACATTTACACTAGTGGTAGACTTGAGCAGGGTTCTTTCTTCTCTCAGGGATTTCTCATCATCCTCCCAAATCTCATTCTCAATCATGAGGCCTGTACTTACGAAAGCCCTGATGTATTCTGTTTGAGCAAATCGTATACGAACGGCACTGCCAGCCAGTCCCCTTCTTTTCAAACCCCAATCCAGATTATATTGGGCCTGCAGAAAGAATTCCGGTGCGATACTGCGATTCCGGCAGAGCACACTTCTCAAGTGGATAAAACCATCATTGAGTACATTGCTGCCTTCTACGCGCAAGAAGTTATTTCGTCCCAAGATCAGGAACTCATGTTGGCGGGTGCTGTAAGTCAGGTCAGCCGAATTTTTCAACTTGATGATCTGAGATGTATTTTTTGAAATCTCAAGTCCGACACCAAATCCTCCGGTAAATCTTTGCAATGTATCAGCTTGCACTCTGTGGGTCTCTACGTTTACAACCTGGGACAGGGATGGAGATCCAATCAGTAAAATCACTGAGAAGAGAAACAAGAGACCTGTTTTTTTGCCTTTGACAAACATGGGGGTGATGTAAATTACGAAGAGGTTGCGAGGTAGTGATTAAGGAGAAAATCACGTAATTGGGCAACAAGGTACAAATTTTCAAATTAACTGATAAATTCAGATCCAAAATTGGAACTTTGCGAGGTAGCGCAAAGTTATGATTGATTAATATGTATGAATCTGAAATTGAACAACCGTACATGCTGTCAATACGCAATGGCAAATTCGCTTAGTACAGAAGAAGCATACGAGATGGTGACACCGGTTATTGACGGGGAGGCATCAGAATCGGAGGTGGAAGCTTTCTTTGCATTCTTGGAGAAAAATCCGGCTGTCAGACAATATTATGAAGAAGAATTATGGTTGAAGCAACTCGTGAAGCAGAAAGCCGAGTTTCATCCTGCTCCGGATCATCTGAGAAACAGGATATTGCAAACCATTGCTTCGATGCGAAGTGAAGAGAATACAGATTCAGGATCTGCGCACAAGGGATCTCAATCCAGAAACTATCCCAGGACGTTTTTCAGGATATCCGTGGGATTAGCGGCGATCCTTGTGTTATCTTTTTTTATCTATTTGCTTCATGTATTCAATGAGCAGAATATGGATACAATGGCGGATAATACAGCGCTTCCGACAGTGGAATCACACGTGTATCAGTACTTCGTCAATCATGGGGGAAAGCTCATTCCACCAGATCTGGCATCCGGATCGGAAATGGATCTTCACGTTGAAGTAGCAAACATGTTTCAAAATGATTATACCATTCCGGAGCTTGATAATATTGTTTTTGCCGGTGTCGTGCAATCAGAGCTGCTTCCGGAATATCATAATCCGCTTTTTGAGTACAAAGTGGATGAGGACGACATTATATACATATTCGCATTTCACATACCTGAGATGGAGAATTATCTGTCCAGAAGCAATGAAGCCATGGCGCATTGCGTCAGGGACACCGATTATCACATAGGCCATTTTGAAGACATGGATATTGTTTCATGGAAATGGGATGACAACTGGTATGTTGGCATCTCCAATCACGACGGAGAAACACTTGTCTCCCTCCTGTCAGGCGAAACGAATCGTTAGCGAAAGCGGGCTGTTATCATCTCTCCTGAAGCGCTCGGAAAATTGAGTCTACGTGCGGGTCGTAATTTTCCTGGAAAAACTCAAAGAAAATGGTATCACCTGTCCTCTCGAGAACTTTTGCATCCCTGATAACCTCCTGATAGGTTTTATAGCAGGCAAGAGCTTGTGCTGCTTTTTGAATATCTTCATCAGACACGGGAATTGCACAGTCAATTTCGGATTCGGTTGAAATGTGGAGTTTGAATTTCCCTTCCTCCGTTTCTGTCGGTGCCAGGGTAAAAAAAGCCAGTCTTTTTGGTGCCTTTTCCCATTCCCTGCGCAACTTGCAGAAGACTCTTTTCACAATGGCATGGGAAACCAGATGGTCATGAAACCCGCTGATTCCATGGACAGCGTAAGTGACAAGTACGTCGGGTTCTACCGAGCGGATATGCTGTTCCGTGATATTCTCAATTTCCATCGGATCCAACTCTTTGAGGCCACTGTCTGGCAAATCCAGTACCTTCATATCCGTCAGGTTCAGAACCTTTGCTACCTCAATCATTTCCTCGAACCGGATTTTACCCATCTGTTCTATGCTATATCCGTAATTATGGCGGACCCTCGTCGCACCACCGCGGGTATATGTCAATAGAAACACTTCATGGCCTTGCCGGATCTGTGAAGCTATTGCGGGTGCCGGGCCGAATGATTCATCGTCGGGATGGGGAAAAATATAGAGAACACGCATGGTATCAGGTATACTTATCCAGGGAAGCGGCAGATCGTTTTATCAATTGCGAATAGAAGAATATCATCTCATGATAATTATGCTTGGACAACCGCTCATTTGTGCCATGTACCCGATCCAGGTCACTTTCATCTGCTCGAAGCGGAATAAACCTGTAGATATTGGGTGTAAGGCGGGAATAGTGGCGGGCGTCAGTCGCACCAACCATAAGTGATGGGGCGACCACAACTTCGGGGAACACTTTCTTAATGGTTTTTCTCAGTAATTTGTATGCTGGTTGCTCTACGTCAGATACAAGCGAAGGATTGATGAATCCGTGCAATTCCATGATTTCAATTCTCGGATCATTTATTGCTTTTTCAACGTGTTCCTTGACACTATCAATTGTATCGTTTGGGTGGATCCTGAAATTCACGATGGCTCTTGCCTGGGTTGGAAGTACATTTTCCTTGATTCCTGATTCAAAAATGGTAGTTGCTATGGTAGTACTCATTGCTGCCTTTGTTGCCGGCATCCGGTCAAGTTCACGCTTTACCAATCCACTAAAAAGCCACAGATTCGCCATTACAACCCGGTATGGGAGAGGCATCTGCGGGCCTATCGCTTCCATTGTTCGTTTGACAAGTCCATCCACCTTTCCTTTAATGGGGTTGTTTTCCAGTTTGTGAATAGCTTCACTCAGTACCGCTATTGAAGTAAGGCCCTGAGGAACAGATGAATGTCCGCCTTCCGCGATCGTTGACAGTTCGAGGCTCAGATACCCTTTTTCTGCAACAGCAACCAGGGCTACCGGATTGGGCAGATCCGGAAGTATGTCATGGACAATGGGTGTGCCTTCATCCAGCAGAAACTCCAATTCCACATTTCTTTCTTCCAGCAGCTTGCCGATAGCATAGGCACCCTTGTGTCCGTCGATTTCCTCATCGTGTCCGAATCCCAGATAAATGGTGCGTTCCGGTTCGAAGCCTGATTCAAGAAGATGCTCGACAGCTTCCATGATTGCCAGCACGCCTCCCTGAACATCCATGGCGCCCCTTCCCCATATGTATCCTTCCGCAATCTTGCCTTCGAACGGCGGGTGTTTCCAGTCTTTTTCTGTTCCAGGTTCAACAGGGACGACATCAATATGACAGGTGTACATTACCGGTTTCAAGACCTGATTTTTTCCAGGCCATGTATACAGCAGGCTGTACTTGTTAATGATTTCCTTTGTAAGTTTCTGATGAATGTTAGGAAACGCATTTTCCAGAAAGTGGTGCATCTTCAAGAAGGCATCTTCATTGAAGTCCTTGGAACTTTGAGATGAAACCGTTTCGTAACTGATGGCTTCACTTAGGCGTTCGGCGGCTTCATCGATATCAAAATCTCCGGGAACAAACCTGTTTTTCTCTCCGTGATGCCTGGTATATCTCATTGTTCTGATGAGAAGAACGGCAACAAATAACAGGAACAGGAGTCCGACGCCAGCTATTGTATATATCATACAGGATAAAGGAGTGCTTCGACATACAGCTGGCGGGTACCAAAACCGTCAGCGTTTTATGAATGGCAGGAAGTTACATCTTATTGATAAAAAATGCATTAATGGCTTGGACAAAGACGTAATGATCTACCTATACTCAAGGTATTCGATACATGTGAAGCAGAGCAGTTCTGAGCAATGAAATATCAGAACGGTTATAAAAAAACAACCGTTAATGCGTAATCAGAACAATCTCAAAAAAGTAAAGAAAAATTAAAACCCCTGCGGGATTTTACACTTTGATTACTTCCTTGGCTTGTAAACCTTTATCACTTTCAGCGACCGTAAATTCGACTTTTTCACCTTCATTCAATACCCGATATCCTTCTGATTGAATTTCGCTGAAATGAACAAACAAATCTTCGCCACTTTCACGGCTGATGAAACCATAACCTTTGGCACCGTTAAACCACTTTACGACACCGGATTCTCTTTCTTCTGACATAACTTCTAAAACTCCTTAGTTTTTAAATATTGCTACATAAAGCATGCGATTGCCAGGTTTCCTGCTTGTTATGAGCAGTATAACTGAAAAAACGATGCCATTAGTGATTATAACTTTTTCCAGTAAGATTCGCAACGGATTTGAAAAAAGTTGTAATTATTTACTTTTTTCGACACATCTCTGCAATTCCTGCATGATTCTGGTCTTGAGAGTTCGTGTCTTGGCATAGGAGAAGTTGAATTTTTCGGAAATTTCAAGAAGATTCACGGAAGCAGAGGAAAAGAAAGTGAGAATAAAGCTGCGATTGGCTTCTGATAATTTCTGAAGGCATTTTTTTAACAGTTTTTGCCTTTCCTCATCGATGAGATTTTGGAGTTGCTGAGCTGCTTCAGGGACTAAATTCTCTGAGTAGGAAGGATCGAGATCCGACCTTTGTTCAATTTTCTTAAATCTCAGGAATTCATTTCTGGAAGCAGTAAGGAAATACTTAAAAATAGACTTTCTGTCTGAGATCCTGTCATTTCGTATCATTTCAAATACATCTGAAAATGCCTGATAGGCACATTCCTCTGCAATACTTTCTGGCGCCCCCATTCTTATCTTCAAATAGAGGATTGCCCTTCTCATCAAATCAGCGGACAAATCATCTACCGCTTCTCTGTCATCACGCAGAATGGCGTCGATCAAGCCGGAATAATCAGAAGATACTGTAGACAAGGTATTGTTATTACTTATTTTGTAGCGTTTTTATACTAAAATTTAAAACCTAAGCAGGTTTGACAATTTATCCAAAGTTACTTTCTAATTTCAAATTTTTCGGATAATCTCTAAAAAAAAATGCATTTCAAGCATTTTTTACTTTGTGAAAAGTACAATTGTTGTATTATATTATTAAAGAATTTTAATATAAGTACAAGTCGCTTTCATGCAGATTTATCAGATTTTTTTAAAATGCTAAATAGTTTGTAACAAATGATGTATTTATTACTCCTATAAATGTAGGGGTAAACTGTGTCCTGCAATTTCATACAATAGTATCAATACTACAATGCACAATAACTAGAGGATTAGCCATGAAACATTTCAAGAACATCTCCCTTATCGCAGCCATCAGCTTTGCTTTTATCCTGTCATCCTGCAGTGGCATCACCGG
>Ga0207421_10000375_pt1 | contig 57050 bp, 65 predicted proteins | sample SodLakKL_010_SED_4_FD_187542 | JGI IMG/M metagenome (GOLD analysis project Ga0207421, IMG submission 187542) | Alkaline sediment microbial communities from Lake Tanatar, Kulunda Steppe, Russia - 8KL_010_SED (SPAdes) (version 2) | ecosystem: Environmental > Aquatic > Non-marine Saline and...
GTGGGGGCACGGGGATTTGAACCCCGATCAGCGGGTTTCCACCATGGGGGGAGCTACCCTCCATGAATTAACGGGTCATCGCTCCAGTTACTCATCAACTGTCAGCAAACCCGTTTCCAATCATTCCCGATAACTGGAGCCCGCCAGGATGCCGTGTTACCCTATACCCCCGTTAGAGCTATCACTTCTTACGCATCTTCTGCGCCTTCTTCCTGCGGCGCATCTTCTTCTTGCGCCATTTCCATCTCTGGTTCCCAGGCTTCTTCCAGGCTCGTGAACTTCTCTTCATTTGTACTCCTCGGTTTCCGCGATGATTGAGCCATTGATAATGGAGCTGTCCCATCGAATGGCGGGCCCGTCGGGATTTTCGGCCCTTCTATGACTTTCGAACCCGAGGCGTCTGGCTTAGAAGGCCAGCGCTATGTCCTGGCTAAGCCACGGGCCCGCAGATGTCCCGATTACGTCCATTTGATTTAAAGATTGGCCAACACGTGCTTTTCCACAAGCTCCAACAGAGTGGTGTCCATGTACAGCGCGGCGGCCTCTCCCATGCAGAGCAGTCCGAGTAACAGCAGAATAGGCCAGGCATTGACTATCTTGCTGACGAACGTTATCAGCTCCTGAACGAAGCGCATGGCGGTGAATATTATCACCGCTGCAGCGAGGGCGATGACCGCCCTGATGACGTCATCGGTGAGAAACTCCCATGCCGGGTCGGTCAGCGTGCCGAGGAACAGGTACAGTCCCACCGCGGCGACGATCGCCAATATGACCGCCAGGTTCATGGTCCTGAACGGGCGGAAGAACAGGGCGAAGCCCGTCACGCCCAAAAGCGCCATGGAGATCACCGACCATTCGCCGGTCGCATGCGCCTGCAACGCATAAACGGTCACCATCATCACCAGACCGCCTATGACGCCGAGGAGGGTTTTCAGGCGGTAGGCCAGACCGCCACCGGCCCTCATGTACCGGAAGGCCATGAGGAAGGCGAGAAGACCTCCGAGGCCGAGGATGACCTCCGGTACCGGGGAAGCCGTCAGCTCGCTGAGATGGAAGTCTTGGATGTATGATTGAATCGAGTTTAGACTGATATCCATGCTCGTATAATTATCATCTATGGTTATAAAAACATTGCCCCGGAATGAATATGCTAGAGGCCGAGGATCCTCGATATGTTCTTTCCCAAAAGCTTCTCCTTGGTGCCAGCGTCGCCCCACTCTCCTTCGCGTATCAGATTGATGAACTGCAACGTGCTGAATCGAATCTCGTAGTTGGGGAAGTCGGAGCCGAACAGCACCCTGTCGGGGAACTCCCCGCACATCGCCTCCAGCCGGGAGTGCGCCATGTCCGGCCTCTTCGGCAGCCACCCCTGGAGGGCGGAGCAGTCGGTGTATATGTTGGGCATCTCCCTCATCAGCGGCGGCAGCTCATCGTGGAACTTGCCCCCCATGTGGGCGATGATTATCCTCATGTCCGGGTGCCTCTCGGCCACATCTCGGAAGAAACAGGGGCGGCAATACTTCTCGTCGAGCGGCTCCATGGCCATCCCCGCGTGGGAGAGCACCACCAGGCCGAGGTCGTCGATGAGCTCCCAATAGTCCCGGTACCTCTCCGCGTCAGGGTAGAAGCCGGTGGCGGGATAGACCTTGATGCCCAGGGGCGCGTAGCGCTTGACCATGTCCTCCACCATCCTCAGGCCGTCCTCGCCGCGGTTGGGGTCCACGGAGATGAAGGGAATCAGCTCATCGAAGGCCGAGCATTCCTCGAACAGCATCGTGGTGTACTCCTCGTTGCCGAGCTCGCTATCGTTGAGCAGCTCGAAGTCAGTGGAGAGGATCACCGCCTTGTCCACGCCGCTGCCCTTCATCTCCTTGATGAGCTCCTCGGCGCTGATGGAGAAGTCGTCGAAGGCGTAATCACCGTCCAGGTTGAAATCAAAGAACGGCTTCAGGGCCTCCTCCATCTCCCGTAGCGGCTCCAGGTACCTCTTCACCGCCTCGTTGGGCAGCATCCTCCGGTTCCAAAGGTGGACATGGGCGTCGACGATCATTGTCCAGGAATCGAGATTTTTCTATTAAACTGATTTCTTCCACCCTTTTCGGTGGTTGACCGCCGGAGCATGATGTTTTAAGAGATGCAGACGCCTTAGTCAACCGTGCGCAATCTGGATTCCGACCGCGGAGCCGTGTCTCCGGTCATAGGCGTCATATTGATGGTGGCGATAACCGTGTTGCTGGCGGGGACTCTGTTCTCGATGGTGACCGGGATAATCGAGCTCGAGGGATGGGAAGAGGAGGATACTGGCTTCCCCGACCCCGACCAGCCTCCATCGTTCTCGCCCATATACCGCAGCGCTGGCCTCACCGAAGAGCCTGAGGAGGTCTCCACCGGCGAGGACCTCGAGCTCAGCAGAGGAACGGTGATAAGCTGGGTCAAGGTCGATTCCAGTTCAGCGAACGGAGGGGTGGTGATAAAGGGCGTGGCGCAGTCCCAGACGGAGTTCGACCAGTCCTACGGCATAAGGATGGCTTCCGGAGACCTTTCCTCGGGCGCGGTGGGCAGCATGGGCTGGTGCGAAGGGCCGAACAACGACCTCAGCGGATCCACCGGCCTGCACCCGGTGGCCTTCATCGCCATGGACGGCAGCGAGGGCAACATCGTCTTCTACGGCGCGCGCTCGCCGGTGGAGCTGCAGACCGGCGAGTGGCACATGGTGGCGGCATCTTTCTCCGCCAACAAGATCGAGATAAACGTCTACTCGGAGACGCAGCACCTGGGCACGGCATCGGTGACGCCAGCGGAGGTGCAGGAGAGCGCCGTCAGCGGCTCCGGGGTCCAAGAGGCGAAGGACACCCTCGCCGCCGCGGGCGACAGCTTCGTTCCCCGCTCAAGCCCAGGGCAGCCCGTCATGGTCCTCGCCCAAGGCTTGGGACAGACGTGGTCGAACCTCGACGGGTCGGTGTTCGACTGGCGCATATACGGCAACGCCATGTCCAAGGACAGCGCTGACAACGTCTGGTTGGATACCAGGAACGACGTTCCCTCCTGATGCTCCTCGCCTCCCACTTCCGGTCGGCGGATTTTCACTTCCGGAGAGCAGAGCATACTTTTATGTAATAATGCATCTATGAGCAAATTAACATACTAAAGAGGTGTAAAAAATGCCAGGATTAGATGGTACAGGACCAGAAGGAAAGGGCCCTCTGACCGGCCGTAGGCTGGGACGCTGCGCCCCGGACCAGAGCGGAGAGAGGACGGCGGACGCCGATCGCCCCGTCCTCGGACTGGGCAGAGGCGGACGCCCCCGCGGGGGCGGCAGAGGCTTCGGCGGAGGAAGGCGAAGGGCCAGATTATTCCGCGACCGGTCTGAGGTGGACGAGTGAAGATAGCGGTGGCCGTCAACGATGGCCAGGTGTCCGAGCACTTCGGTCACTGCCAGGGCTATGCTCTCTATCAGGATGAGGGAGGCGATGTGAGGTCAGAGGGCTTCCTCGAGAGCCCGCCGCACGAGCCGGGGAAGCTCCCGTTGTTCCTCGCATCCCACGATGTGGACCTGGTGATGGCCGGCGGCATGGGACCGCGGGCGGTGGAGCTGTTCCGTCAGAACGGCATCGAGGTGCTGCTGGGCGTGAGCGGTGACGCCGACGGCGCCGTTGAACGCCATTCGGCCGGCGAGCTGCGGACGGGAGATAGCACCTGCCATCACAACGAGGAGGTCAAACCCAAGGAAGGAACGCGGTTGATATGTGTCACCTCCCAGGGCGAAGGGTTGAAAGGCGATGCCGAGGACCGTTTCGGCAGATCGCCGTACTTCGTCATCTTGGACCTGGAGACCGGCGAGGCGAGCACCTTCGAGAATCCCGTGGCCGATGCCGCAGGAGGGGCGGGGCCGCGGGCGGTGCAGTTCGTCGCTGACCAGGGCGCCGAGGTGGTCATAACAGGACAGCTGGGGGACAAGGCCGCCGACGCCATGGCCTCCAGCGGGATCAAGGCCTACAGCTATAAGGGCGGAGGCAAGGTCTCCGATGCCGTCAGGCTGTTCCTGGAAGGCGAACTGTCGCCGCTGAACTGAGGTGCCCATCATGCGATTGGCCATTGCCAGCGGCAAGGGCGGCACCGGCAAGAGCACTGTCTGCGCCAACCTCGCCCAATCCCTCTCGGAGACCCAGCCCGTGGTGGTGGTCGACTGCGACGTGGAGGAGCCCAACCTCCACCTCTTCTTTCCCTCCGATTGCGATGAGACGGGGGTGACCGTGGGAAACCCCAAGGTGGACAAGAGTCTTTGCAAAGGATGCGGCGACTGCGGCAGATTCTGCCGCTACGGCGCCCTGACCGTCGTGAAGGGGGATCACACCTTTTTCCCCGAGCTCTGCCATTCCTGCAACGGTTGCGCCATCGTATGCCCTCAGGGCGCCATATCGATGATCCCCCGCAAGGTGGGCGTGGTGCGGTCGCATGAGCACTCCCCCACTCTGAGGCTGATAAGCGGCGTGCTGAACGAGGGCGAGGTCCAGGCCCCGCCCGTCATCCATAAGGCCAAGGGGATGGCGGACGGCAACGCCTTGGCAATATACGATGCTCCCCCCGGAATAGCCTGCCCGGTGATCGAGACCATGAAAGGCGCGGACTACTGTATGCTGGTCACGGAATCTACGCCCTTCGGCCTCCATGACCTGGAGCTCGCCGCGGGCGTGGCGCAGGAGATGGGCATACCCGCCGGAGTGGTCATAAACCGCAGCGACGGCAGCGATGACGAGATCAACGACTTCTGCGCGTCCAAGGGCCTGCCGGTGCTCATGACCATCCCCTTCGACCGGCGCATAGCGTCGGTGCAGAACATCGGCGGCCTCATATCCTTGGAGATCCCCGGGTGGGACAACAGATTCCTGGGGCTGTTCCGCAAAATCCTCGATTCCATGGAGGCGGGCGTATGAGGCAGATAGCGGTCGTCAGCGGCAAGGGCGGAGCGGGCAAGACCATGGTCGCCGCCGCCTTGGCCGACACCAATCCCCGGGCGCAGATACTCGCCGACTGCGACGTCGAGGCCTCCAATCTCGAATACCTCATCCCCGCTGAGAAGTACTCTGAAGAGCCCTTCTACAGCCTGGACATGGCCTTCATCGACCCTGGCCTCTGCCAGGAGTGCGGATTGTGCGCGGAGAGCTGCGCCTTCGGGGCCATAACCGAGAACGGCGTCATCCATGTTGATGAGATGGGATGCGAGGGCTGCGGCGTCTGCGAGTTCGTCTGCCCGCATGGCGCCGTCAGCATGGAGCCGAGGGTCAGCGGCAGCATATTCCGATCGCGGTCGGAGCTGGGGGCGATGGCCCATGGGAGGCTGAGACCCGGATCGGGGACCTCGGGCCTGCTGGTCCACGAGGTGCGGAAAAGGGCGCTGCTGCTGGACCCCGCGGCGGATACCCTGCTGATCGATGGCCCTCCCGGCATCGGATGCGCCCTCATGTCAAGCATCAGCGGAACCGATGCAGTGCTGGCGGTCACTGAGCCCAGCCTCTCGGCCCTTCACGACCTGAGGAGGCTGGTGGCGGTGTGCCGGCGTCTGGGGCCGAAGCCGATGCTTATCATAAACAGGCACGACCTCGAAGAGGGGATTTGCTTGGAGATAGAGGAGTACGCCGCCTCGGCAGGAATAAGGGTGCTGGCGAAGCTGCCGTTCGACCCAGGGGTCGTCGCGGCGGTCAGGAACGGCGTCCCCATAACGCGTACCGAATGTGATGCGGCGAAACCCTTTTCAACGCTCTGGCCTCTGATAGAGGCCGAGCTGGAGAGATGAACCCCGCTGAAAAGAGCTGCTGCCGCAGACGCCGTGGAAGGCCGCGTTCCACCATGGTGCTGGAGAACGAGGGCCGATACCGCTGTTACGCCCCCCTATGCCGTACCCTTTACACGGATCAAGAGGCGGTCATTCTCCAGGCCGAAGAGATGGAGGTCCTGCGGCTCGTCGACCTCGAGGGGAGGGGGCAAGAGGAGGCCGCCATAGCCATAGGCATATCGCGTCGGACGCTTTGGAAGGACCTGCACGAGGCCAGGAGTAAGGTGGCCGACGCATTGGTCAACGGCAAGACCATACGCGTCGAGGGTTGCATGCGTAAGCGTTCAGAGACGTGTCCTCCCGAGGGGGAGTGAAAATGGGGAGTGTGGTGGACTGGGCGAGATTTGAACTCGCGGCCTCTACCATGCCAAGGTAGCGATCTTCCAACTGATCTACCAGCCCATTGTTTCGGTGAAACAAGTCGTTCTAATTAAAGGTTCTGTTCAAACCCCGGTGTCCAAACGGCTCTGGAAACGATGCGCCTCCCCGGGTATGCTGGTGGGGTACTTGCCGTTGACGCAGGCGAAGCAGAGGTCCTTCTCGGGCATCCCCAACGCCTCCACCAGACCGTCGATGCTGATGTATCCGAGGCTGTCGGCGGTGATGAGCTCGGCGATCTCCTCCACGCTGCGGTTGGTGGCCACGAACTGCTCGCGGGACTTCATGTCCACGCCGTAGTAGCAGGGGGATATGATCGGCGGGCAGCCGATGCGCACATGCACCTCCTTGGCCCCCGCCTTGCGTAGCATCTGCACCAGCTTGCGCAGCGTGGTGCCGCGCACGATGCTGTCGTCGACTATCACCATGCGGCGGCCTTCGATGGTGGAGCGTATGGGATTGAGTTTGAGGGACACGCCGGCCTCACGCTGCCGCTGGTCTGGGAGTATGAAGGTCCTCTCCACGTGGCGGTTCTTCATGAAACCCTCCTCGTAGCTTATCCCCGAGGCCTCAGCGTAACCCAGTCCATGGGCGCGGCCGGAGTCGGGCACGGGGACGACCACGTCGGCATCCACCGGGCACTCCTTGGCGAGGATGGCGCCGATGTTGCGGCGCACCTGGTAGGTCTCCTTTCCGTCGAGGACCGAGTCAGGGCGGGCGAAGTACACCCACTCGAACATGCAATGGGCCTTGTTACCGCTGCTGCGGGCGGGAGTCGTCTTAATGGAATCCTCGCTTACTTCCACTATCTCCCCGGGGGCGACATCGCAGACTAACTCCCCCTGGAGGATGTCGACGGCAGCGCTCTCCGAGGCGAGGAAGTATCCCTCCGGAAGTTTCCCCACACAGAGCGGCCGGAAGCCGTAGGGGTCGCGGACGCCGAAGACCCGGTCGCCGATTATTATCGTCAGCGAGTAGGCGCCGTCGATGACCGACATCACGTTCTTGATCGCCTTCACGGGGTCATCGTAGCAGCTGGAGTCCTTGGACAGCAGCCGCAGGATTATCTCCGAGTCAGAGTCGGTTAGGAAGGCCCATCCCTTCTTCAGGTAGGTGTTGCGCAGCTCGTCGGCGTTGGTGATGTCGCCGTTGTGCGCCAGCGCTATCTTGCCGTGGAGGGTCTCCACGGTTATGGGCTGGGAGTTGAGGTTCCCTTTCGACCCTGCGGTGGAGTATCGCACGTGGCCGATGCCGGCCTTGCCGGTCATGGACATAAGCGTCTCGGTGGTGAACACTTCGTGCACCAGGCCACTGCCCTTGACGGTCTCGATGGCCTCCCCGTTGTAGTAGGATATGCCCGCGCTCTCCTGACCACGGTGCTGGATGACACGGAGCGCCTTGAATATATGAGGCGTTATGTTAGAATTGAGAGCGAAACCGACTACCCCGCAGCTATGCTTGGGCCCGCTCATGGGAAAACCGGATCAATGGGTCTTGGCCCAGGTGTAGTCCCTCATCTTGGCGGTCCGGCCGTACCCGCAGGATGCGCACTCGCTTTTGCGGGCGTGGTATGAATGCTTGCCGCAGCGGCGGCAGGGGATGTGTACCTTGTGCTTGTTGTGTTTTCCCTGGGAAGGAGTACCTTTGCTCATCTTGCTCTCCTCACGGCGATATGTATATGACGTTGTCCCCACGGACGAGGGCGACGTCCATCTTCCTGACGGACTCCCCGTTCACCAGTTCCTCGGCGTTCTTGAGCACGAGGTTCATATGGGGGTCGTACCCGTCCAGGACCCCGCGGTACTCCCTTCTTGCCTTCAACTCCACGATCACATGGCTGTTTATGGACTGGTTGAGTACCGACAAAGGTTTCCTCATTTGGGTCACCATTCTGCCGATATCCAGTTGAGTATTTGTAGTTATTGGTCGGGCCAGCCTCAAATGAAAGCGCCGATGGTGGGAGCGTCCAGGCGATCCATGTCAAAGAAGATTACGGCCTCGCGCACCCCTTCGCGGTCCATCTCGTAGCCGTGGAAGTGCGAGAGCATGGCCGCCCGCCACAGCAGGTCCATCACCGCCACCGCGAGCACGCCGAAGTAGGCGTTGGAGAGATGGTCCGCGTAACCGTAGAGGTCCACCAGGTGGCAGGCGTTGCCCATGACGCTGTCCCTCTCGTTCAGTATGGCGACGTATCGCAGCAGCTCCTCCTCCCCTTCAGGAGTGAGGGGCAGCAGCCCCACCTGCTCGGCGCTGGCGAAACCGCGGTGCTGGAGGTCGCCGTCGTCGTCGAGGACCTTCCACTCCACCCCCTCGGGGGACGCCATGTACAGGTTCCAGGACCAGTCCGGAGCGCAGTACACCGGGACGCCCACCGGGTCGGAGGAGTCCATGGAATTGAGGGCGGCCTCGCGGGCGGCCTCCTCCAGCTCTTCCAACTCGAAATCGGCCTGGTGGGTGTTTACATCCTCCAATGAGAAGTCGAGGTCGTCATTGGCCATGAGCATCAGCTCCCCCAGGAACCTGAAGTCCTTGAAGGAGCGCAGATGGCTCCTCACCTGTTCCCGCAGCCCCTCGGGCTCCGCCCACACCCCCGCGGCCTCGCAGTTGGAGCGGAACTCCTGGTAGACGCTGCTGGAGCGGCGCAGCGTCTCCTCGACGCGATCCTCGTTACTCCGCAGCAAACGGGCCGCCTCCTCTTCGGCGGGGACTCCGCCCTCTTGCCAGGCTACTCGGCAGGAGAGGTCCAGCTCCACCGAGAGTCTCTCGCCCACGTGGAAATGGAGTGGGAACATCCGGCAGAAATGGGGCCGGTTGGCGTAGTCCGAGCAACGGCGGTCCTGCAACAGCACGCAGGACCCGCGGCCCTTCTTCAACGCCAGGGCGGTGTGCTTGTGGGGGCGGGTCTTGCGCGCCAGGGCCTTGGAGTGGTGGCGTTGGAAGTAGGTCTCCTCCTCGGGCAGCAGCTCAGGCTGGCACAGGCAGCATAGGCCGCAGCGCTCGTCGCAGTCGCTGCTCCATCCCTTGAGCGTTCGCATCTCGGTCTCAAAACGTGGCATCCTTTATGTCCCTCCCTATCCTCTCCCCGCAGACCTCGCCGCGGGACAGCTGCAGCTCGCCCCCCATCAGCACCAGGCGGGGGAACATGGCCTCCCGCCCCTCATAAGGCGACCAGCCGCACTTCGAATGCAGTCGCGACGCGTCGATGGTCTCCGTCTCGCGGGGGTCGTAGACCGCGAGGTCGGCCAGCATCCCCTCCTCGATGGCGCCCTTGGGGACACCGAAACGCCTCGCCGGGGCGGCGCAGGCCATCTCCGCCAGCGTGCCCAGCGGCAACTCGCCTCTCTTCACGGCCGACATCATCAGCGGCATCATCGTCTCCACTCCGGGAACGCCCGACGGCGCGAGGGCGAACTCCTCCGCCTTCTCGTCCACATGATGAGGGGCGTGGTCGCTCCCCAGCATCGTCGCCTTGCCCACCGCCGCCGCCCGGAACAGGGCCTCGCGGGCCTGAGGCTGGCGCAGCGGAGGGTTTACCTTCCCCCCGCTTCCAAGGCCGCAGCCGGTGTCGAGGAGCAGGTGGTGAGGGCTGACCTCGCTGGACATGCCGGCGGCCGCCGTCATGTCCAGGACCTCGGACCTGGTCACATGGCAGACGTTCACACCGGCCGCCCTCAGAGCGGCGAGTCGGCGCACGGCGTTGAACTCCGCCTCCGCCGGGCGCTGCTGCAGGTGCTCCTTGAGCGAAGAGGCCTCTCCTTCCGTTATCAAGGAGTCGTCCTCGGCGTGCACCGAGACCGGGAGATCGAGCTCCATGGCCTTGTTGATCATCTGGCGGATGCTGCCGTCGTCGTTGTCCAGCAGCGAGCCGGTGGTGGATCCCATGAATATCTTCAGGCCGGCGGCGTAGGGGGCCATGCCCTCCAGCCGTCGCGGCATCGAGGTGGCCACGAAGAGGCCGTAGTCCACGAAGGAGGAGCCTTTGACCATCCTCCTCTTGTCCATGAGGTTGCGTGGACGGTCGGTAGGAGGGTTGGTGTTGGGCATGTCCAGCACGGTGGTGACCCCGCCGTGGAGAGCGGCCAGTGAGCCGGTGTGGAAATCCTCCTTGTGCGTCATGCCCGGCTGGCGGAAGTGGACGTGGGGGTCCATGGCCGCCGGCATCACTATGCGGTATCCGACGTCTATGCGGCGGTCGCCGCGTAGCACCTTCTTCACCGCCGAGATGCGGCCGTTGTCGATGCCCACGCAGCCTTGGGTAAGCTCCCCGTTGATTAAGAGCCTCCCCTCGAGCACCAGGTCCATCAGGGCCCCCCGCGGCGGACTATGCCCCCTCGGGGCTCCACCTCGGTGAACACCGCGCTCTCGAAACGGAGGATGGCGGCGTCCCTCCAATCCTCAGAGCCGAGGCCGGCCTTGCGGGACAGGTTGCGCAGGAACTCCTCAGCATCCCATCCCCATTCCGCCGGGACCTGGGGCAGCAGCAGCCCGCGGGCATGGCCCTTCTCCAGGATGAGGCCGTCCCTGCCTATCTCTATCGTCCCTGGAATCTCCTCGGCCGTTGCCTCGATGGGCTGCGGCACGGTGAGAACGCTCACCTCGACGATGACCTTGTCCGTCTCCTCAGGGGAAAGCGGCGGGAAGCGGGGGTCCTCGCACACCGCGGCGGCGGCGCGCATTATCGACTCTCCGAGGCTGAAAACCGGCTCCGGGAAACCGATGCATCCGCGCAGGGTGTTCCGCGGATGCTCGTGGAGGGTGACGAACGCCCCTCCCTTGCGTTGGAACCCTCCGGGCAGCTCGACCTCGGGGTCGCGGCGCTCGACGTGGGCCTCCATGGCCTCCCGCGCCGCCTTCACCGCCAGGGCGCCCTCCTCGTCGGTGATCCCTTGGCTCAATCCAGCTCCACCTTTTTCACACCGCCCTCGTCGCGGTGCTTGCAATAGGGGTTGTTGGCGCAGAAGGCCTCCTCGATCACGAATTTCATGTAGTCCGATGATGCGTCCTTCATCTTCTCTACCGGTTCGGGCACGGGGAGGCTGCGCATGATGGCCTCTATGCCCATGGCCAACTCCACGCCGGCATGGATGAAGTGCCTCTGGGCATCGCGGCTGGTGAGTGCATGTATCACCTGCTTCGCCGCCATGGCGGGGTCGTGCCTGCCGTCCCCGCAGGGCTGCTCCTCGGCCTGCTGCTCCTCGGCCTGCTGCTCCTCGTCGATCTTATCATTAGACATCGGTATCACCTTTCTCGAACCTTATCTGCAGGCGGCCGTCCTTCAGTTCCGCCCCGAGCATGTCTGCCCGGGCCAAGGAAAGCGGCAGAGTGATGTTCCGCCGATGGTTGCCCACCTGCACGATTAGACTATCTCCTTCTTTATTATATAATTCCACTTCCCCCTTCTCGGAGAACGGCAGGACCAGGGACATCACGTTGGCCCCCTCCTCGGCCCAGAACTTCATCGGACTCTCCCGGGAGTATATTTGCGTGGGGTCGTCCCCGTCGAAGAGCATGTCCGCCAGGTCGTCCAGCCTCTCCGGCCCCACCAGCTCGGTGGGCATCTGGTAAGAGTTCAGTATGGTCATGGGGTCGAAGGCCTCGTGGATCATCTTCACGTAGCGCTCCTGCTCCTCGATCTTCGTCTTGAAGTATCCGCTGCACTCCTCCTCGGGGATGAGGCGGTTCAGGACCAGGCACTCGACGGTCATGCCGTAGAGGCACATGTAGGTGTAAGCGCGCTTGGTCTCGTTGATGACCATGCGCTCTGGGTTGACCACCAGCCTGATGGTCGTCCTATCAGGGTCCTGTATGAGAGTGCGGACGGAGATCATCCGTTCGCTGATGTTCTGCATGCTCGTCAGGAAACCATCAGTGGGCATGGGGACGTCCACCATGCGGCCGACGGTGTTCCTGGCCATGGACATCATCCGACGTACAAGTGTGTAGAGCTTGTCGATGTACCAGCGGGAGACGTCAGGGAAGCTGAGCAGCCGCAGGGTCTCGGCGGTGGGGGCGGTGTCCATGATCACCACGTCATACCTTTCGTTCTGCTCGAAGTCCCAGAGATAGAACAGCGCCGACATCAGCTCCATGCCCGGCAGGACCGCCAGCTCCTTCGCCGACAGCGATTCCTGGCCTTGGGCCCGCAGCAGGTCGGTCACGTACATCTCGATCTCCTTCCAGCGGGTCTCCATCTCCTCGATGACGTCTATCTCGATGGCGTCGAGGTTCTCGTCCACGGTCTGGATGTGCCCGGACAGATTGGTCTCCAGAGAATCAGAGAGGGAGTGCGCCGCATCGGTGCTCATCACCATGGTGCGGTACCCCATCCGGGCCGCCATCCTCGCGGTGGCTGCGGCCGCGGATGTCTTCCCCACTCCGCCCTTGCCGGTGTATATGATTACCCTCATTCAATCGTTCGAGCCATCAAAACCTGAATATTAAAAAGCAACCATTGTTCATGGTGAGATGTGAGTGCCGGGGACGGGGTTCGAACCCGTGACCTTCGGATTTCCCTGGAAGAGGTCCAAGAACCTGAACCCTATGAGTCCGACGCTCCACCAGGCTGAGCCACCCCGGCATGGGGTTTTGGGGTTTCAGTCCTTAGCGGACTCGCCCTCGGCGGGCTTCTCCGGCTCGGGGGCGGCTTCCGCCTCGGACTCTGCTTCGGAGGGCTCCTCCGGTTCCTCCTCAGCGGGAGGCTCGATGGACTCGGGTATCCCCTCGCCGGCCTGGAGGATCTCCGTCTTGCTTATCTCCACCCTTTTTATGGGGACGATATGACGGCAGGCCTTGGCGACGTCCCGGGCCATGTCCCCGGATATGACGTTCTTCACCACCTCGGACACGGTGAGACCTTCAGCGGCGGCCTTCACCGTCTCCTCCATGACGACCCTGATGGCTGATTCCTGGGAGGACTGTATGCGGCGGTCGGCGACACTCAGGGTCTTGACGCGCATGACGAAGCCGTCCCTGGTGGTGACGTCCACAATGTGGTCCGTCTTGGTGCGCTTGCGGCGGGTGAGCCTCCTCACGTAATCGCTGGTGAGGTCGTGGCCCACGAATACGGTGTGGGCGTCCTTGCCCTGCACGTCGTTCACCTTGAAGCGCAGCTTGATGTGCATCTTGGAGAAGTCGCCGGTGAGGTCGTGGACGGTCACCTCGGCGTTGCGACCCATCAGATAGGCGGGGTCGGCGCTGGGCGTGTTCCCGATATCAACCTCGTTGAACATGCGGGGGGCATGCAGCGTATACCATTCCTTCGACTTCCACTTGTCCCTTATCTTCCGGGATGCACCTTTACCTTTCTTGACAGCCATCGAGATCCTCCGTCTCAAGCAAGTTTTGGTGATTATGTGTTCATATTAAAAGGTTTTCAATGTGTCCAGACCCCGCCCCGGTAAGTCCAGGGTAGGAAAAATTGAGGATGTTAAGTGGTTTGCGCTTCCAGCGCCCGCAGCAGGGCCCCCTCCTCTTCCGGGGGGAGCTGGGCCCTCTGCCCGTCCAGCTCCTGGCGTAGCCTTTCGAGGTCCAGGGTGTCGCCGAAGACCGCGAAGAAGCTGCTGGTGCCGCCGATGGCCAGCACCGCCACCTCCTCGCCGCCCTGCAGCTCCCTGCCCTCGATGAACGCCCGGTGGCGGACGAAGCCCTGGTAGGGTCCCGGGACCTTGTCGGCCGCGAAGACCCCCACCAGGCGGGCATAGTGCCTTCGCATACGCTTCAGAGCTTCACGGGAGTCTTGTGGGCGTCCAGGCCGAGATCATTCTGGTCCATCCCCATCGCCAGCGCGTAGAGCTGGGAGAGGTGGAGGACCGGCATGTCATAGCCCTTGAGCTCCTGCTGACCCCTGTCGAACTGCAGGTGGCAGAATGGGCAGATGTCAACGATGGCCTCGGCCCCGCCGTCCTTCATGTTCTTGAGGTTCTCCTCGGTGAACTTCATGGCGAAGTCGCTGAACTCCGAGCGCAGGCCGCCGCCGGCGCCGCAGCACATCATCTTGTCCTTGCGGAACATGCTGCTGGCCCCGGTGGCCTCGACCATGTCGTCCAGCATCCGGGGGTTCTCGGGGTCGTCCAGGTACTTGACGTCGGTGGGCTTGAGGAAGTGGCAGCCGTAGAAGGTGGCCACCTTCAGCTCCAATGGGTTGGTGACCGCCTTCTTGATGGCGTTCATGCCGATGTCGTTGAACAGCACGTCGGCGAAGTGCCTCACGGTGGTCCCGCCCTTATACTCCATGCCGATCTCGGCGAGGATGGCATTGACGTCCTTGCGGAGCTCTTCGTCATGGTTGAGCTCGTGGGCGGCGTCGGCGAGAGAGCCGTAGCAGCCGTTGCAGATGGTCAGGATGTTCACTCCCTGCTTCTCGGCGAGAGCGAGGTTGCGGGCGGCGGCCGCCAGCCAGGTCTTGCGGTCGAAAGACTTTATGACACCGGGCGCGGGGCAGCAGCTGGCGTCCTCGAAGTCTACGAGCTCTATGCCCAGGGCGTTGCAGACGTCGCGGGTGGACTTCTCTATCCCGGGGTACCTCAGCGGCGCGATGCAGCCGAGGAAGAAGGCGTACTTCGCCTTGGCCTTGGACTTGGCCTTGGATTTTGACTTGCTCTTTGTCTCTGCCATTTCACTCACCTACGATCTTGTTGAATCCAGTGGCCTCGAGGATCTTGTCGAAGTCCTTCTTCGCCTTGTCGCTGGCCAATACGGTCGGGGGCACCTCGGCGAGGCCGAGTGCGGCCCTCTGGGCTTTCACATCGTCGTTTATGGGCACGGTGTGGCCGCTCTTTATCAGTGATGTGGCGGTCTTCTTGTGGCCCTCGAACATGTTGCCGGAGGCGACGGCGAGGTTCCTCATGGCGATGAGGATGTCCACGATGGCGACTTTGCGCGGGCAGCGCTCGGTGCAGGTGTAGCAGGTGGTGCAGTACCACAGCTCCTCGGACGACAGGACCTGGTCCTTCATGCCCAGTTGGGCCATGCGCACCAGCTGCCTGGTGCGGAAGGAGGTCTGCCTCCCCGAGGGGCAGCTGGCGGTGCAGGTGCCGCACTGGAAGCACATGTTCACGGTCTCACCGCCGTTGGCGATGATCTCGTTCACGAATTCCTTATCGGGTGTAGCGGTCATGCTTATCGACACGGGAACAGCCTCGACATATATAATGGTGTGAGGATAACGGCGTTATTATTACCCAATAAGGTAATACTAACCCCGCATCTTCTGACGGAGCTCCCGCAGCAGCGCCTCCGTCCGAGGGTCATCGCTGTCGTGCACCGCCATCACCGCGTGGCGCAGCAAGCGGGGGTCGGTGGAGCTCTGCATCCTCACTCCGCGACGCAGCAGCAGCACCTCGTCGATGAAGAAGCTCCTGCCGGACTCCAACAGCTCATTGACCGAGAGCAGCTCCCCGTCCACCTCATAATCCTCGCCGGCGAGGTCGAGGTGGCGGTAGGCGATGCGCTGCGCCCCGAAGCGGTAACGGACGTAGCGGGGGCCTCGGTCCACGTGCACCATGTCCATGTGCCCCAGCTCCACGGCGCGGTGCTCCTCGAGCTCGAGGAGCTGCAGAGGGTCGTCCAGTATGACTATGTCCACCCTTCCTTCGAGCAGTGAGCCGACGTTGCGGGAGTCATCGCTGACCACCAGTCCGATGGAGTCGTCGACCTGGGGTATGCAGGCCATGAGGAGCTCCTCGCTCACCGGGCTACAGGCCACCATCAGCCCCTGACGGTCCTCCAGCCTCCTCGCCAGCTCGGACCCTTTTCGCAGCAGCCCGCGGGCCGCGGGGGTGAGCACGCTCCCCCGGCCGCCGCGCCTCAGCAACCTCTCCCCCACCGCCTCCTCGGCGGCGCGGACGTGCCGGAACAGCACCGGAGCGCGGACCGAGAGCAGGGCGGCGGCGGCGTTGATGCTGCCTGCATCCTCCACCGCCCGCAGCACCTCCAGCTGGCGGGCGGTCACCATGCCCTCCTCGGACCTGAGATGAAGAACCGGTTCCAGGCGCATGGATTCCCATCGCCCCCGGGGATGATATATCCTTTCCCGCTCTGAGAAAAAAATAATAACCATGCGGACATCTGAAAACTGAGCGGATGGAGACTTTGAGAGAGGACACAAGGGAAGTGGTCACCGCCACCGGACCCATCATACTTGTCGTCCTGCTGATGCAGGTCTTCGTGCTAGGCAGTCCCTTGGATGAGATATTGCTCTTCATCGGCACGGCGCTGATGGTGATGGCGGGCTTCACCATGTTCCTCATCGGTGTGCGCTGGGGCATGCTGCCCATCGGCGAGGCCGTGGGCGCGGAGATGCCGCAGCGCGGGTCCCTGGTCTTCGTCATAGTGGTGATGTTCATACTCAGCTTCCTGGTGACCATCGCCGAGCCCGACGTACGCGTCCTGGCCTCGCTGGTGGAGTCGGTGTCCGCGGGCATGCTCGACCGCAACCAGCTGATGTTCGTCATCGGCGTGGGGGTGGGCTTCTTCATGGTGGTGTCGGCGCTGCGCACCCTGTTCGGGGTGTCCATCAAGAAGCTCCTCGCCGTGGGCTATTCTGTCGTGATCGGCCTTTCGTTCTTCACCCCCGAAGAGTTCCTGGCGATATCCTTCGATGCCGGTGGCGTCACCACCGGGCCGATGACGGTGCCGATCATCCTCTCCCTCGGAGTGGGCATCAGCGCCGTCCTGTCCGACCGCAGGGACCTGTCCAACACCTTCGGCTTCATCGGCCTGGCCTCCATAGGGCCCATCATCGGCGTGATGCTCATGGGGGTGTTCCTGATATGACGCACACTGACATGTCCATGCTGGAAGTGGTCATCGACGTGCTGCAGGCGCTGCTGCCGATCATCGTCTTTTTCCTGATATTCCAATTCCTCTTCATAAAGTACCCATGGGTGACCTTGAAGCGCATACTCATCGGCGTGGCCATAACCGGCGGGGGGATGGTGCTCTTCCTCGGCGGGGTGTTCATCGGCTTCATGCCCATCGCCCGGGACATGGGCGAGTTCCTGGCGGAGAACTTCGACAACTGGGTCATCATCTCCTTCGGTTTCCTGATGGGTTTCCTGGCGACCTACGCCGAACCGGCGGTGAGGGTGCTCTGCGGACAGGTGGAGAAGAGCTCCGGCGGCTACATCTCCGCCACCATGATACTGTGGACCCTGTCAATAGGCGTGGCCGCGTTCGTGGCCCTGGGGATGGCGAGGATCGTCTACCAGTTCGACTTCCGGGAGATCATAATCATCGGCTACGTGCTGGCGCTGCTGCTGATGTGGAAGTCGGACGGGCAGTTCGTGGCCATCGCCTTCGACTCCGGCGGCGTGGCCACCGGTCCGATGGCCGTCTCGATAATAATGACCATGGCGGTGGGCATCGCCTCCGGAGTGGAGGGGGGCAACCCCATCGTCGACGGTTTCGGCATAATCGCTCTTATAGCCTTGGCCCCCATACTGTTCGTGTCGGGGCTGGGCGTATTGCTCAGCAGAAAGGAGGATAACGATGAACTGTGAGACTGACGTGTCCCTGATAATCACCGTGGTGAAGAAAGGATGGGCGGAAGCGGCGCTCAAGGCGTCCGTGGACGCTGGAGCGCAAGGCGGCACCGTGATGTACGGTCGCGGGATCGGCATGCATGAGAGGAAGACCATACTGGGCATGAGGATCGAGCCTGAGAAGGAGATCCTCATCACCGCGGTCAAGCGGAGCCTCAGCGACCAGGTCCTGGTGGCCATCAGCACCGCCGCCCGGCTGGACAAGCCGGGCCAGGGGATCGCCATGGTCCTCCCCTTGGACAAGGTCATCGGCCGCGTGCACATGATACCCGAGGACGAGACCTACTTCCCCCTCAGCCCCATGCAGGTGGACAAGGAGGAGGAGGACGCCGCCCGCGAGGACGCCGCCGAGGACCCTGATAAGAAGGTATGCTGATGGGTGAGGGCCTGAAGGACATCATCCTGGTCATAGGCCTTGGCAGCCCCATAGTCTCCGACGACCGCGTCGGCCTGGAGGTGGCGCGCCGCATCGAGGAGATGCGGCTGGACGGAGTGGAGACCAGGCAGGAGGCCATCGGCGGCCTGGACATAATACCGATGATCATGGGCTACCGCCGGGTGATAATCGTCGACTCCATCAAGAGCGAGGCCCGCCCGCCGGGAACGGTGATGGTCTTCGACCCCGAGGACTTCGCCCCCACCGTCACCGACTCGTCGGCGCATGACGTCAACCTCGCAACCGCCATGCACCTAGGCAGGCGGCTGGAGCCGGATAGCATGCCCGACCAGGTGCGCTTCGTCGCCGTGGAGGTGGAGGAGCTCCTCACCGTCAGCGAGGAGATGACCCCCGCAGTGGAGGCGGCGGTGCCCGATGCGGTCGCCAAGGTGCTTGAGCTTCTGGACCTAGAGGTCGAAGGCGCCTACATCGAGTGACCTAAGCTCTGGCGTGTCCTTGCCGTAGACGGTCACGTTGAGCCTCTCCGGGCGCAGCAGGTCACCGGCCACGCGCATGACGTCGTCCTCGGTGACGGCTTCGATGCGCTCCAGGTCCTTGACGAACGGGACGGCCTCCCCGCTGAGCAGGTAGTTGCGCGCCAGGCGGTAGAGGCGGGCGGTGGTGGACTCCATGCTGCGCACCAGGCCGCCGCGGACCATGTTCTTCACCTTCTCGAGCTCGTTCTCCTCTACCCCTTCGCGGAGGAGGCGGCGGAGCTCGGCCATCACCGTCCCGACCGTCTCCTCCACGTTGTCCTCGGTGGAGGAGAAGAAGGCGGCCAGGGAGCCATCGTCGGAATGCTGGTCGACGGTGCTGAATATCGAATATACCAGGCCCTTCTCCTCGCGCACGCTCTGGAACAGCCGCGAGCTGCCGCCGCCGCCGAGCAGGGTGTTGAGCGCCCGCAGCGCCGGGCGGTCGGGGTGGGAGGCGTGGTAGGAGGGGAATCCCATGGCCACGTAGCTGTGGTCCCCCTCGCGGGGGAAGACGTGCAGTCCGCTTCCGTGTTGCCGCGGCGGCTCGCGCCTAGTCCCTGGCGGCCCGGCGCGGGGGTCGAAGCTCTCCTCCGCCCATCCGAGGACGTCATCGCTGTCCACGTTGCCGCAGGCGATGACCGCCATCTCGGGCACGCGGTAGCTCTCCTCGAAATAGGAGCGCAGGTCCTCCTCGCCGAGCGCATTCACCGTGTCCACCTCGCCGGCCTCCCTCCGGCCGAGGCCGTGTCCGTCCCAGAGGGTGCGGGCGAAGAGGCTGTGGATGTAGGACTCGGGGTCGTTCTCCCACATGCTGATCTCCTGCAGGACGATCATCCTCTCCAGATCGATGTCCTCTTGGCGGATCAATGGGTTGACGGCGATGTCCGACACCAGGTCCTTGGCCACCTCCGCGGTGCGGTCCAGGGTGACGCCGAAATAGGCGGTCGCCTCCGCCGAGGTGAAGGCGTTCAGCTGCCCGCCGGCGGCCTCCATCTCCCTCATGATGCGCACGTTGTCGCGGTTCTTCGTGCCGCGGAACATCACGTGCTCCAGCAAATGTGATATGCCCATCAGGGCCTCCGGCTCGTCCCGGGAGCCGGTGCGCACCGCCAGCAGATAACCGCTCACCTGCGCGCCGGGGATGCTTTCCACCGCCACCGGGACGCCGGCGGCGGTGCTGCTCAGACTCAGCTCGTATTCGTTCACATTGCGGTGATGAGGCAATTGATAAATAAGCTTGACCGACACTACAATAGCGAGGTTGAACCGATGGTGGAAGATCTAGTGGTCACGGAATACGAGAAAGTGGACTGCAAGCAGGCCTTGGTGATCGTGGGATTCCCCAGCATAGGTCTGGTCAGCTCCATAGCGACCAACTTCATCGTCCGCACCCTGGAACTGAAGAGGGTGGCGGGTGTCAGCTCTCCTGACTTCCCGCCCTACGCCATGGTGCAAGATGGATTCCCCATGCCCCCGGTGCGCATCTACGGCGGCGACCGGCTCTGCGACGAGAACGGCGAGAACTGCGAGCACCTCATCGTGATAACCGCCGAGTTCATGCCCAAGATGGAGATGCACCACCCCATGAGCCGCCTGATATTGGAGTGGTGCAAGGAGAACGAGGTGGAGACCATCGTCACCATGGAGGGCATAGCCAGCAACGACGTGGAGTCTGGCACCATCTACGGGGTGGGCAGCACCGAGGAGATGCGGGGGAAGATGGATAAGTACGACATCCAACCCCTTGACGAGGGGATGGTGCGAGGCCTCTCCGGCATAATGCTGTACGAGGCGGCCTCGCGGGGGATGAACGTGCTGACCCTGATGGGCCCGGCGCGCATGGACATGCCGGACGCCCGCGGCGCCGCCCGCCTCATGGAGAAGGTGGCCAAGATGCTGCCCGAGCTCGACCTCGACCCCGGGCCGCTGATAAAGGAGGCCGACGAGCTGGAGAAGCGTATGAAGAGCGCCATGGAGAGCACCAACCTCTCCAGCGACAACTCTCAACTCTATCGCTGATGTGTCGGGCCTGCTCTTCCTTAGCGGGGGTCCTGTCCCCGCCGCTGGCGATGGCCCCATGGGCGCTGTTGTGGCGATACTCCGCGCATGGCCTGTACGGATACCGCGCCCGAAAGGCCGTGGTCTGTCCCCCAGGCCGGTGGCGCAGGAACGGGGCGGACGCTGGCCTTCCTAGTGGGCGGCGTCGTGCCGCTGACCGGGCGGCGGCTCCTGCGCTCGGACGGCGGCGACCAGGTCTCAGGGGAAACATTGAAAAAGTTGATGCGGATAGCTCGAACATGCACCTGGTCCCCAAGAAGTTCTTCGTATGCTCTGGAGCCGCGACCAGCGAAATCTCCGACCTCAACGCCTTCGACATCGCCCTGATACGGGCCGGCATCGGCGAGCAGAACATGCTCTCGGTGTCCTCGGTGATACCAGAGGGCGCCGAGCAGATCGAGCCTCACGCCTTGCCCATGGGCGGCATCACACATAGCGTGCTGGCGCAGATGCGGGGCAGCGAAGGGGAGATGATCTCCGCCGGCATCGCCTACGCGTTCCGCAAGGACGGCAAAGGAGGCTACGTGGCCGAGGGTCATCTCCATGGCTCCAAGGACTCGCTGCAGGAGGTGCTGGAGTGGAAGATGGAGGAGATGGCCAAGCACCGCGAGATCGAGCTTGATGAGATCCAGTACGAATTGAGGGAGATGAAGATACCGATGGACAACTACGGCGCCTGCATCGCGTCGCTCATCTTCGTAGACTACTGATAGATGTACGGGATCATACTCTGCTCCGGCTGCGGCAGCCCGCGGGTCATCGACCTGTCCTCCGCGCGATCGAAGTGCCCCCGTTGCGCCAAGGCGGCGGACCACCACAGGGCCAAGGTGCACATGCGCTCCCCGGACCAGGGGGAGCTGCGGGATGCGATGTGGTCCCTGCATTCACCCAAGGGGTTCTTCGACGAGGAGCCGCCGGCGCCGAAGGAGACGGACCCGCGCCAGGCTCTCGTCCGCAGGCTGGAGTCCATAAGCGACCCGGAGGAGAGGCTGGCCCACGCCGCCCGCGTCCTCAGCGGGGAGAAGGGGCATTTCCTCCGCGAGGAGCTGGAGGAGCTATTGCCTGAGGAGGCGGAGGCCATGCTCAAGGCCATGGTGGAGCAGGGCATCGTGTACGAGCCCCGGCCTGGGCGTTACCAGCGCATATGAGAGTATGGGACCGTCACATCCTCAGATGATGCTTGATGGTATTCAGGCGTCAACGTGTCTTCTACCCTCCAGTCTGGATCTGCCTCATCAGTGACAATCCCCACATAATTGTAGAAATCGTTCATCAGATGGGGTTCGCCTGTGTCCGTATAAGTTATTATCCGATTTGGCGCGTTCAGTAAGAACTCGTCGTTCGATTGGTCTATAGTGACGTTTCCCACCCCGGGAATATTCGTCCGGACCCATGCATGGTGCTCCCATTGATCCACAGCGGAATCGTAGAGCATGCCCATCTGCATCCATGCTGGAACACCGACCGCCCGTGCCAATGAAATGAAGAGAGTGGATTGGTCATCGCAATCTCCACTCCTATCGGCCAAGGTCTCCTCAACCGTTTTCAATTGAGGATGCCCCGCGCTGTATTCAATCTCTTCATATATCCACTGGAATATAAGCCTCAGGATCTCATAGACGTTCTCTTCATCCCCGACGATCTGCTGCGCCAAGTTTTGTATCTCAACGTTGTCGGGTTCGTAACCTACCTCTTCAACTCCAGACCGGTCCCAAAGCATTTCTCCAAGATGAGTGTCCAGTAACCACTGGTCAATGTCATTCAGATTCCCGCTTTGTTGACCGGCGTCAGGCCAATATGCGAAATATGAGGTGACATTGTAGCCGAATGCGACTGTCACTGGCCCTTCGGCTTGGAAATCATAAGTCTCGTTCATGAAGCCTTCCATCCAAGCCCCTCCGCCTCTCGATGCGTTTACTCCTGATTCGTTAGAGAATGCCTTTTGAGGGTCCAAGGTGTAGTTGATACTGGAGGCTTCCTGCAGCCAACCGCCCTGTCCATCATGGACGTCCTCCGGATTAACCACTCTGATGATGAAATCTTTAATGGTAGAATTCTCGGCATCGATTGTTATCGTGTGTGTTGCATTGAGAACAGCGTTTTGTGAATACAGGAAATCTGGTTCTTCCACATCGCCGTTGACGTCATCATCGATGTCTATGCCGGGTATATCGCCGATGAAGACCTCGAGGTCGGTGATATCCTTGATGCCATCCCAGGCCGCTTGGTGCACAACCGGTGAGGTGGCGAATCCCAGCAACGCCACGCTTATCAATGCCACCACAGCCACCTTTAACCAAGTGCCCAAGCCCATGATGGAATTGATTCGGAATAGGGATTATTAACACTTCCCATCCATTGACGCCTTGGTAAAAACCCCATTACGCGGTTTCAAGGCTCAGGTAATGAGGGGCGGCTGCACCAAGGCAACGAACGCGGGCTCGAGATGCTGTCCGGGGGTTTCCGCCGGCAGGGGCTCGCCGCCCGCCGGGAGTTCGCCGAGCTGCGCCTCGAAATCCAGCGCTTCACTTATGCCGTCCCAGGCGGCCTCATGCATCGTCGGTGAGGTGGCGAATCCCAGTAGTCCGATGATCAACAGAGCCACCACCGCGACCTTGATCCAAGTGCCCACGCCCATGGGGGGAATCATCCCGTTAACGGATAATTAACCCTTTTCCTCAGAGGCGGTACTGCTTCACCGCCTGAGCGACCAACGCCGGCATCCTGCGCCTGATCATGGACCAGCAATAGAAGGCGACCAGCGCCGTGGCCGCCGCCAGCGTGGCGTATCCCAAGGGGTAATCGGCGCTGTAGACCGGCAGCATGAGCAGCTGGAAGGCGAGGTTCACGACGATGGCCTGGGCGAGGAACTCGAACGGGTACCCCCTGACAACCCCCTCGCCGATGGTGGCCCCGGTGCCGCAGTGCAGCAGCACCTGCTGCAGGGTGAAGATTGAGATTATCGCGTAATCGGTGATGCCCGGCTCCACCGCGAGAGTCAGGGTGTAGAACGCCAGGCCGAAGCCGAAGGTCGCCCCCATGCCGATGCCGAGCGAGGTGCCATAGAACACCGAGTCGAGCCGGCGCTGGAAACGGGGCAGGTTCATGATGATCAGCTTGACCAGCTCCAGGACGATGGCGTAGCCGGCGGCGACCAATATGGAGGACCAGGGGAACCAGGTGTACGATGAGAACAGCACGACGCCTGCCACCATACCCACCGCGAAGAGCAGGAAGAGCTTGCGGTCCTCGAAGAAGGCCTTGTCCGTGCTCGGATAGGTGTAGGGGCTTATGGCCACATACATCAGCAGCAACGCCGGCCCTATGCCCAGGGCCGCCGCGGCGGCCATCGCCGGGTCCATGGCCGAGGCAAGGGGAAGACCGTTTATAACCTTGATGCTCAGGAGAGGATGCGGTCGTGGTAGTGCACCGCCACACAAGAGCGCAGGCACTTGCCGCAGCGGTCGCAGTCCTCGCTCACCCGCAGTCCGCCCTCGATGCTGATGGCGCCGCGGGGGCAGCCCTTGGCGCAGATGCCGCACTCGTTGCACATCTGATATCTGATGAGCGCTTTTACGGTGAGGTCGAAAAGCTCCTCTGCCAGCTCTTTGCTGGGCGCCACCACCGATATCTGCCCCCCTGCGAAGACCTTGGCGGTTCCGCCCTTGTAGCGGAGCAGGGCGATGTCGAAGTCCTCGGAGTAACGGATGTCGCCGATGGTGCGCATCGAATGCCGCATCATCGGCAGCTCGCGGCGCAACGGCATCTCCAGCACCGCCTCCGCGGAGTGGCCGCCGGCGGCGCAGGGCGAGGCGCCCTTGAGCACCTTCAGGGACACGGAGTCAGAGTCCTGCGGCCTGAGCCTCAGGTCCATGTCCTCCGCCATGCGGAGCATCTTCGGCGGCAGTGACTTCCAGCGCCAGAAGCCGTGGTCCACGTACTCGGGGGGAAGCCCCTTGGCCTCGGCGTAGGACCGCAGGTGCTCGTCCCAGCCGCGGTAGAGTCCGGGATGCAGCTGGCGGGTCCGCTCCCAGTCGCTGGCCAGCGATGAGGGGCAGAGATAGCAGCCGATGCGGGAGTAGTCCCTCTCGTAGAGCGTGTTGTGATCCGCCCCCTTCCACCATATGTAAGCCCATACCTCAGCGGCGCTCCAGCCGCGTAAGGGGTTGAGGACGGTCTGGTTGGGTACGAAGGGGTTGCGCGCCACGAAGCGGGTCTCCGCCCGGGAGAACGATTCGAGGGCGCGGTTGCCCTCCACGGTCATCGTCCCCTGCGGGTAGAGGCGGGAGATGCCCTCCGTCAGAGGCCCGAGCTTGCAGCTCTTGCAGCACCAGCGGAAGTCCTTGGCAGGGGGGCCGAAAGAATCCACGCTCCTCCAGAACGCATCACCGGCATCGAGCTCGTGCAGCCGCAGGCCACGGTCGGCCGCGAATCCGCGGACGAAATCCACCGTCTCAGGGAACTCCAGGCCGGTGTTCACGAATATCAGCTCCATCGGGCCCAAGGCCTTCTCCGCCAGCAGATAGGCTGCCAGGGAGTCCTTACCTCCCGAGAAGGAGGCGGTCACCGCCCTCTTCTTGCCCTTGACGATGGAGCGCAGGTCGCTGACGGCGGCCATCTCCAGTTTTCGGAGATGCTCGCGGTTCGCCGCCACGAATGCCTCCCGCCCCGACGGGGGGCCGGCGTTGAACTCCGAGGAGGCCACGTCCTTGACTTTGAACGCTTTCCTCTCTTCCATGATACGGTCGGCCGGCGCCCGGGCCGCGGCGGCGGCCACCGTGCCGCCGCTGATGACGATGAGCGGATCGTCCTCCCGGAAATCGCCCGCCGCCTCCCTTATGACGTCCCCGGCGAGGTTCCTTCCTTTCACATGGCCGCCGAGGCGCCCGCAGCGGAGGACGTTGGAGCTGGCGTGAGGAGCCATCAGCGATGCCCCCTCCGCCCTGAGCTCCAGGCGGTAGCGGCGCTCCCGGAGCTCCCAGCGCAGGGTGGCCATCACCGCCCCGCCGGCGACTATCTCGTCGGAACGGTCCTCGCCGGCGACCTTGTTGAAGAACAGTTGCCTCCCGCGCAGGGGCGAGGAGTCGCCGAAGGCCTCCTCGAACAGGGAGAGCACCAGGGCGGTCCCGTCCTCCATCGCCGGCCGGATCTCGCCGGGGCTGTTCACCTGGAAGACACGGCCCTCGCCGCCGCATGCCGAGCAGTCCTGGCCAAGGAGGAGGGTGCCGCAGCTGTCGCACCAAGCCATCCTCACTTTGCCATGTGACCTGAGCTCCGCCATCGGGATTCGATACCCTTCTCCTTATTTAGGGTTTCGAAGCGGGTGGGACCGTTATGATTAATAAAGCGTAGATTGGTCGCCGTGAGCATGTTCGACCCCGATGAGCTGCCCTACAAGCGCAGCGGCGGCATGATGTACATGCGTTTCAGCCGCCGTGAGATCAGGGAGATCGCCATATCGGTGGTCGTGCTGACCTTGGCGTTCGCCATCGTCTTCTCGCAATGGTTCCAAGCGCTGGCGGACGGGACGCTGGACAACTTCGTGGCCTGGCTGGCGGTCAGCGCCCTGTTGGTGGTCACCGGATTCGTCCTCCATGAGCTGGGGCACAAGTTCGCCGCCCAGGCCTTCGGCGCCTGGGCGGAGTACCGCATGTACCCCCGCGGCCTCATCCTCGCGCTGGTGGTCGCCTTGCTGGGCTTCATCTTCGCCGCTCCGGGCGCCGTGTACATCCAGGGGATGATCGGCAAGAGGCAGAACGGCATCATCAGCATCGCCGGGCCGGCGGTCAACCTGCTGGTGGGGTCCCTCTGTCTGGTGCTCGCGTCGGTGGCCGGCGAGGGCATCGGGGCGTTCATACTGCTGATGCTCGCCCGCGTCAACCTGATACTGGCGCTGTTCAACCTCATTCCGTTCCCGCCGCTGGACGGCTCCAAGGTCCTGGCCTGGAATCCGATAATCTACGCCTTGGCGGCGGGCGCCGGCCTCTTCCTGTTCATAGGGAGCCTTTAGGCGTCCCGCCATCCGATGCGGAGGAGGGCGCAATGAGCCGCCTCAGCCCCGAGGCGGCCGACAGGGATAGCGGAGGTCGCCGATTATGCCCGGAGACTCCCATTGCTGCATCTTGCCGGGGTTGAGGATGTTGTTGGGGTCCATGGCCTTCTTGATGGCCGCCATGGTGTTCAAGGCGGAGGAGCGCTCGATGATGAAGTCGGGGGCCTTGGACATGCCCACGCCGTGCTCGCCGCTCACCGACCCTCCCAGGGCCAGAGTGGCCTGGAATATCTCCCGCACCGTCCTCTCGGCGGCCTTCCATTGCTCCTCGTCGCGGGGGTCTATCAGCATCTTGGTGTGCAGGTTGCCGTCGGCGGCGTGCCCGTAGGTCGCCACGGTGACGCCGTGGCGCCCCGCTATCTCCTGGTAGGCCTTGACCGCGTCCGGTATGCGGCTGATGGGGAGCACCATGTCGTCCGCCAGCGACACCGAGGACGACCCGGGGCGCAAGGACGACAGCGAGGTCATCACCGCCTGGCGGCTGGAGCTCCATGACGCCATCCGCTCTCGGTCGCGGGTCAGGTCGACGCTGAGGGCGCCGGTCCGCCTGGCGACCCCTTCCACGGTGAGAAGCTCCTTGTCGACGATCTCCGGCTCGCCGTCCACCTCCACCATGCACAGGGCGCGGCAGTCCGGCAACGGCCCGCCGAGCGCCCGGTTGACCGCGTCGATGCTGACGCTGTCCATCAGCTCCAGCGATGAGGGTATCAGCGGCTCGGCGATGAGCGCCGCCACGAACTCGCCCGCCCGCTCAGGGCCGTCGAAGGCCGCCAGGGCCATCGCCGACGCCTTCGGCCGCGGCGAGACCTTCAGCGTCACCTCGGTTATGACCCCCAACGTGCCCTCGCTGGCCACCATCAGCCTCGCCAGCTGGTAGCCGGAGGAGTCCTTGAGCGTCCCCGTGCCCGCCTGTACCACCTCGCCGTCGGCCTTGACGAAGGTCATCCCCAGCACGTAGTCGCGGGTGGCGCCGTACTTCACCGCCCGCATGCCGCTGGCGTTGAGGGCCACCATCCCGCCGATCTGACAGGCCTCGCCGCTGCCCGGGCTCGGCGGGAAGAAGAAGCCGTGGGGCGCCAGGGCGCGGTTGAGGTCGTCGTAGACCGCCCCCGGCTGCACCACGCAGAGCAGGTCGTTGACGCTGATGCGCTCGATGCGGTCCATGCGCCCCATGTCCATGACTATGCCGCCCTTGACGGGCACGGCGGAGCCGCAGAGGCCGGTGCCGCCGCCGCGGGGCACCACCGGCACGCGGCGCTCGTTGGCGATGGCCAGGATGGCCGAGACCTCCTCGGTGCTCAGCGGCTGCACCACCATGTCGGCGTGACCGCGGTATATGGAGGCGTCGAAACCGTAGGCGTAGGTGCGCGCCCTGCCGGTGCTGCAGCGCTCGTCCCCGGTTATCGCCCTTATCCTCTCCACGGTGTCCTGGTCCATCATAAAGCCGTGCCACGATTAATGCTAGCGCATAAAAACATATCCGAGCCACCCCCGGCGGCAAATGGTTTATTAATGGAAGGCTTATCCACGGCGCATGGACGCAAGGATCGTGCTCCTCGGCCCCCCCGGGTCGGGGAAGGGGACCCAGGCGGAGCGCATGGAGGACGAGCTCGGTTTCGTTAGGCTCTCCACCGGCGACCTGCTGCGCGAGGCGGTGCGCAACGAGACCGAGCTGGGCAAGCGCGCCAAGGAGTACATGGACCAGGGCCTGCTGGTTCCGAACGAGCTGGTCATCGGCCTGATGAAGGAGAGGATCGACAAGCTCGAAGGATGCTACATACTGGACGGCTTCCCCCGCACCATGGAGCAGGCCGAGGTACTGGAGAGCATCACCGGCCTCGACGCCGCCATCAACCTTGACGTCGACGACGAGGAGCTGGTGGACCGCCTGACCAAGAGGCGTAGCTGCCCGGACTGCAACGCCGTGTTCCATCTCATCTACAAGCCCCCCGCCGAGGAGGGCGTCTGCGACCGCTGCGGCGGAGAGCTCTACCAGCGCAGCGATGACAGCGAAGAGACGGTGCGCAACCGCCTCAAGGTGTACCGCGAGAGCACCTTCCCCCTCATCAAGTTCTACGAGGAGAGGGGAGTGCTGCACAACATCGACGGCAAGGGCGACATCGGCGAGATATTCGAGGCCATCAAGGCCCTGATCTGAAACCCCTTCCCCATCTCAGGGGGAGAGAAATCTTTAAAATGATTATCGCTTACGGGGTCCCTGACAGCCCCGTAGTGTAGCGGTCAATCATGCGAGACTCTGGATCTTGCGACGGCAGTTCGAATCTGCCCGGGGCTACCATCCTTCTAAAAAAGCATCAGTCCGAGGGGGCCCGCTCCTCGCCGCTGGCGAGCTTGGCGAAGTACTCCTCCCCGTCCTCGGGTCCGCGGGCGATGATGATGTCCCCGGTCTCCACTCGGGTGGCGTGGCTGGGGCCGAAGATGTACTTCCTGCCCCTCTTGATGGCGATGGCGAACATCCCCGATATGGAGCTCAGCTTCACATCGCCCAGGGTGCGGCCGGCGAGGTCCGAGCCTTCGGCCACCGCCGCCCTCGATATCACCACGTCCGCGTCCCGCAGGGACATCTGCACCACCGGATGCTGCGGAACGCCCCGCAGCACCACGTCGGCGATGGAGGCGGCGGCATCGGCGATCTCCTCCATCGCCATCTGCAGCCGCAGCACCACCAAGGACTTCATGACCTCTCCCCCCTGGGAGGACTGGTCGATGACCATCTCCTGTATCTCGTCGCCGAGCTCGTCCATCATCCCCTCGAGGAAGACGACCTCCTCGGCGATGTCTTGGTTGTTGTAGAGCAGCGATGAGTAGGCGAGGTCCATCATCAGCTCGGAGTTGTCCTTGAGCTCCAACAGCTTCCTCTCCAGGTCCTGCATCTCATTCCTCCTCGTACTCCGGCCAAGGGCTGCGTCCGCTGCTGAACTCCGCCAGCCTCTCGTAGCCGTCCTTGGTGCCCCTCACTATGAGGGTGTCGCGCGCCTTGAGCTTGGTCTCCGGCTCGGGGTCGTATATCCAGCGCTGGCGCCTCTTGATGGCGATGACGCGCATGCCGGTCTCCGCCTCGACCCCCAGGTCGCCGATGGTGCGGTTGATCATGTCCGATTTCTCGGATACGGTGATCATCCTTATCTTCTCCTCCGACTCGCGTAGCATGAATGACAGGAATGGGCGGCGCTCGATGTCCACGCTCTGCAGCTTGACCAGGTCCCCGGCGGCGTTGGATATCGATTCCGCGGCGGCGGCCACCTGCAGCATGCCCGAGAGCTGGATGGCGTCCTCGCGGGTGCGGGCGGCCATCAGCGTCTTGATCTTGATGGCGTAGTTGAGGTTGTCCATCTCCGACTCCAGCTCGGATACCTTTTGGGCTATGTCCTCGCTGTCGAACATCAGGGCGGCGTAGGCGAGGTCCACTATGACCTCGGAGATGTCCTTCATCTCGGTGAGGATCTCCCGCACGCTTAGGTCTAGGAACTCCGGCGCTTCGCCTTCCATCATACGCACCTCTCGGAGAACAGGATGATGCCCTGGCGGGCGCCTGTACGGTGTGATTCGTCGTCCTTGTCGCTGGTCAACCCTTGCTCACCGCACCCGACCTTGTGGGTCCGACCAGTTCCATGGTCATCTCGCTATATATCGTTTTGCGATTTCCGCCGCGGGGCCGGATAGTCAAAGATAAATAAATAGGATAGACGATATCAGGCAGGAAGCGTATGAGGTGATCCTGTTGTTGTGGAGGAAGAGGGCGTGTTTCCATGGCGAGTACCGGTGCGTGCTCTCCATGGGCTACAGCGCCCTCACCGTCTCCGCCCTCGCCGCCCTCATCGCCGGCGTAACCCTCAGCAGCCTCGCCGAGTTCTTGGAGACCCTGCCGGGCCTGATCGTCCTGATACCGGCGGCGATGGCCATGCGCGGCAACATCTTCGGCGCCATGGGCAGCCGCCTGGGGACGGCGATGCACCTGGGCACCTTCGAGATGTCGCTGCGGAAGGGTACGGTGCTGCGCAGCAATGTGGAGGCCGCCCTCGCCCTCACACTGGGACTGTCCTTCGTTATGGGTGTGCTGGCCTGGGGGGCGACCTTCGTTTTCGGCCTCAAGGCCATCAGCCTGACCCAGTACGTCTTCATATCGGTGTTCGGCGGCATACTGGCGGGGTTCTTCCTCCTGCTCCTCAACCTGCTCATCGCCCAGCAGGGGCACAGGCGCGACTGGGACGTTGACAACATCACCGCCCCCCTCATCGCCGCCGCCGGCGACATCGTCACCCTGCCCATGCTGTTCCTGGCCGCTTGGCTGGTGATCGGCTGGCCGAAGCTGGCCATCGACCTCCTCTTCGTGGTCTTCACCGTGGCAAGCCTCTACATGATGGCCCACTATTACAAGAAAAGGAGGACCGACAAGGGCGAGGCGCAGCGCATTCTCACCCAGTCCACGCCGGTGCTGCTGGTCTGCATCACGCTGAACATCTTCGCCGGCCTCATACTGGAGATGAGGCTGGAGTCTCTGATCGCCTCCATGGCGCTGCTGATACTGCTGCCCACCTTCCTCAACGAGGCGAACGGCCTCGGCGGCATACTGACATCGCGCCTCTCCTCCATGCTCCACCTCGGCGTGGTGCGGGCGGAGCGCGTCCCGGGGAGGATCGCCCGCGAGAACTTCCTCGTCACCTACGTGTTCTACATGGGGATCTTCCTGCTCATCGCGGTGCTGGCCCACGCCCTGTCTATGGTGCTGGGGATGAGCTCCCCCGGCCTGGACATGATGGTGGCCATCTCCATGGTCGCCGGATTCCTCACCGTCACGGTGCTGAACCTCTTCTCCTATTACATAGCGGTGATGACCTACCGCTACGGCCTCAACCCCGACGACCACAGCATACCGCTGACCGCCTCGGGCGTGGACCTCATCGGCACGGTGTTCTTCGTCATGGTGGTGGTGCTCGTCGGCCTTTGAAACAAACTTATAATATCCATCCTGATTACGCCGCAGTGATGTTCACATGATAGACCGGGAAAAGGTACTTGCCGCCCTGGAGGGCTATGACCTCTCCGACGCCAGGATAGGGATGGCGGCCTCCCACTCCGCCCTCGACACCTGCGACGGGGCGGTTTCGGAGGGCTTCCGAACCCTGGCGGTCTGCCAGGAGGGAAGGGACCGCACCTTCGCCAACTACTTCCGCAGCCAGCGGGACGCCTCCGGCCGCCTGTTGCGCGGCGTGGTGGACGAGGTGGAGACGGTGGACCGCTTCGGCCGCCTCATGGAGCCCGCCCTGCAGTCATCACTCGCACGCAGGAACGTCCTCTTCGTCCCCAACCGGTCCTTCGTTTCCTACTGCGGCATCGACGCGGTGGAGGAGGACTTCGCCCTCCCCATCGTCGGCAGCAGGAACATGCTGCGCTCCGAGGAGCGCGGCGACGAGAGGGACTACTACTGGATACTGGAGAAGGCCGGCCTGCCCTACCCTGAGAAGGTGGACGACCCCGAGGACATCGACGCCCTCACCATCGTCAAGGTGCACCACAAGGTGAAGACATTGGAGAGAGGGTTCTTCACCGCCTCCAGCCCGGAGCAGTTCCACCACAAGAGCCGAGAGCTCATCGCCCAGGGCGTCATCGGCGAGGACTTCCTCAAGGACGCCCGCATGGAGCGGTACATCATCGGCCCGGTGTTCAACCTCGACTTCTTCCACTCCCCGCTGGAGGAGAAGGGGGAGAAGATAGAGCTCCTGGGCGTGGACTGGCGCTTCGAGAGCTCACTCGACGGTTACGTACGGCTGCCCGCGGGGCAGCAGAGTTCCCTGGAGAAGGACGGCGTCCTCCCCGAGTACACCGTCTGCGGCCACAACTCCGCCACCCTGCGCGAGTCCCTACTGGAGAAGGCCTTCGAGCTCGCCGAGCTCTACGTCAAGGCGGCGGAGAAGCACTACGCCCCGGGAGTGATAGGGCCGTTCTGCCTGCAGACCTGCGTCGACAAGGACCTCAACTTCTACATCTACGATGTGGCACCGCGCATCGGCGGCGGCACCAACGTGCACATGGCAGTGGGCCATCCCTACGGCAACGCCCTGTGGCGCACGGAGATGAGCACCGGTCGCCGCCTGGCCATGGAGGTGCGCCGCGCCATCGAGCAGGAGCGCGTCGAGGAGATAGTCACCTGAGGCCCTTGAAAGACTGGGTGCCATCCAGGGCAAGATAATCTTTATTAATGGAGAAACAATAGGGCAGTCAATCGGCCCGTCCGCCGCTACCGCAGGGTATCGGTAGAAGGAGGGAATTGATCAGATGAAAATGAAAGGATTTATCTCCGGCTTCGTGATGCTGGCGCTGCTCCTCTCAGTCTTCGCCATACCGTTCGGCGCCATGGCGAGCTGGGAGGACCCGTCGAGCGATCTCACGTTCACAGCCTTCGACAGGAGCGACAAAGAGGAAATTGAGGGTGTCGCATGGTCGGTGGCATCGGTATTCACAGGAGAATTGAAGGACAGCGGTGAGACGGACGAGAACGGCGAGGGCTTCACCTCGGCTCTCGACCATGGCAACTACATACTCAACCTCGAGAAGGACGGCTACAAATACCGCAATGTCCTGGTGGAGTACAAGGACGGCTCCTTCGAGGTCGACGGCAGGACCAACATCCTCCTCGGCATGACCCCGTTCACCGAGTCTGTGCTCAAGGTCAACGTCACCGGCGTCACTGATGGCGCGAACGTCGCGGTCAACGCCCATTACAGTGAGGACGACGACCGCACTGGTGTGAGCGTTACCGAGACCGCGGTAAGCACCGGCGAGTACGTCACGGTGAACCTCACCCTGCACAAGGACGAGGTCTACACCTTGGAGGTCAGCGCCGAGGAATCCGGCGTCAACTATGTGAAGAACGTCACCACGGTTGACATGAGCAAGGTTGACCAAAACGACGTCAAAGAGATGGATGTCAACGTGGAGACCGGCAACAAGGTCACTGGTTATGCTGACAAGACCGCCGCCATGGAAGTCACCTACGTCAGCACCAACACCAGCATGGAGGCTGATGAGCGTATCGTGCGCGCCACCGTAGAGAACCGCAAGTTCACCGCCAACCTCGCCGATGACGAGTACCAGCTGATAGTAGTCGCCGAAGGCTACCGCTCAGTCGTCGGCAAGATAAACGTCGCCAACGACCTCACCATCGAAGATGGCGATGACGGCCATGTGAGCGAGTTCGAAGGCCTTCTCGACGTTTCCTTGGTCGCCAAGGACAAGCAGGGCGTCAACTACATGATTGACTTCGGCGAGGATATGTCCACCGTCAATTACACGGTGACCAAAGACCTGGACCGCGGTTTCTCCATGGGAGTGATCGACTATGACCACCTGCCCCTGAGAATGCAGGTCGACCTCATATACGGTGACGGTGACGGTAACGTGAGCGAGGCCGAGGCCGGGCTCTTCATCAGCGACCTGATGAACAAGACCAATGCTTTCCCCTCTGTTACTGACAACCTCATCGCGATCGAGGGCGTGACCTACGAGAGCCAGGACAATCTCAGCATTAGCGCCGATGGCCTTGTAGGGGATGTGGATTCCAACGCTTCCTTCTACATGAACATCACCGATGACTACGTGGCCACGGACCAGATAGCGGCGGTGGAGTATGATGCGGCGGCGAAGCTGAGCTACGACACGGTGGAGTTCGACTACAGCTACACCTTCGCCTTCCCGCAGAACTACGAGATAGACCGCTTCAAGGAGCTGGAGAGCGCCTACCTTAGCATCGAGCGCGATGACGCGGGTGTTTTCACCTTCGACCCCGAGCAGGATGACTCCGCACCCATGACCAAGAACTTCGAGGTCACCACCTCCGCCAAGCCCAGCGCCGTGGGCTCCATCGCCCCTAGCGACGTGGCCTACGCGGAGGAAGAGGACGGCGTGCTGCAGCATTACATCGTGGGCGAGGGCAAGGAAGTGGAGTTCGACGCCTCCGAGTCGGTGGACGCCAACGGCAACCCGCTAGAGACCTACGAGTGGGACTTCGGTGACGGCAACAGCGACAGCGGCGAGACCGTGAACCACACCTACGCCGACAGCGGCGAGAACACCGTCACCCTGACGGTGTCCAACCACTACAACGAGAGCTCCAGCATCGAGTTCGAAGTGATGGTGGACGGCATAGCGCCGGAGGCGGAGATAGGCGTGGCCACCTCCGCGCCCAAGGCCGGCATCAGCGTCTCGTTCACAGGGCACAACAGCAGCGATGACCTTCTGGAGACCGGCGACGGCCTCGGGGTCATCGCCAAGTGGGCCTGGGACTTCGGCGACGGTAACAGCGTCAACAAGACCACCGACAACGGGAACGTGACCCACACCTACGAGGCCGACGACACCTACACCGTGACCATGACCGCGTACGATGTGGCGGGCAACAGCCACGAGACGACCGAGGATGTCACGGTGATACGCGCCGAGGCCCCGACGTTCAGCGTGGACCTGCCTGACGAGATGCCCCTGTTCACCGAGGGTTCCGACAGCAGCTTCGAGGTGACGGTGAAGAACACCGGCGACTGGGACGCCAGCGATGTCATGCTCAACCTCTACGTCAGAGAAGACGACGAATGGAGGATGGTGAGCGGCAGCGAGACGGAGCTCGGCGACCTCGCAGAGGGCGAGGAGACGACCGTGAACATGACCTGGACCCCCAGCGACCCCGGCAGCTTCCGCCTGAAGGTCGAGGCCTCCACATTCTATGAGGGCACTGACGTGACCGGCGAGAACTACCGCACCGTCGATGTGGAGGAGGCGGCCTGGAGGACCATCGCCGTCTTCGCCGCGGTGATCGGCGTCATCATACTGGTGATAGCGCTGGTCTACTTCCGCAACCGCCTGCCGGGAGCCAAGAAGCTCGACCTCAAGGGAGGCAAGGACCACATGGCCCCCTCAAAGGTCGAGCGCCCTTCGGACGACTTCGATGACTTCGAGGAGACCCGGAGGAAGAGCCAGGGCCCGAGCAGGCCCTCTTCCGGCAAGGGCGGGAAGAGGCGCCGCTGAGCGGTCGAAACACTTTAACACCCAACCCCTTTCCTTTCTTTTGATGACCGTGCGCCTCATCAGCTCCGGCCTCGTTGCGCCGCGCCTCTCCGCCGCCTTGGACCATGCGCTGCTGGAGGGACTACGCCGCGGCTCGCCTCCCAGCATGCACATCTACCGCCGCCCTCCCACGGTGTCGATGGGCTACTTCCAGCGCTCGGCCTCCTTGGACCGCGACGCGTTGGATTCGGCGGGCGTTACCGTGCTGCGGCGCATGAGCGGCGGCGGCACCATCTGCAACGACCACGGTCAGCTGATATACACCCTGGCCCTCCCGGCGGCCATGGTTCCTCAAGGCCGCGGCGACGCGCTGCTGTGGGCCTGCGGGGCGGTGGCGGATGCGTTGCGCTCGCTGGGAGGCGAGGCCGAGGTGAAGGAGCCCAATGACGTCCTCCTGCACGGGAAAAAGGTCTCCGGCAACGCCCAGATACGCGGCGGGGGCTCGGTGGCGTTGCAGGGAACGCTGATCATCGAGAAGAAAGGGTGCGCCGACATACTCGGCCACAAGGTAGGTTCGCTGCGGGAATCCCTAGGACCGCTGCCCGTGGAGAAGGCGGAGGCCGCACTGGCGGCCTCCTTCTCGCAGCTACTCGGTGAGGAGCTACGCCCCGGGGGGTTCAGCCGCCGAGAGCGGGACCGCGCCGACGAGCTGCTGCGTGAGCGCTATGACGACGAGGTTTTCATCTGGGGCCGCTGACCTTCTTGTCCTGGAGGTCAAGCAGGGCCACCTCGCGGCTGTCAGTGAAGAAGCCCAGCTTGCGATGCATCATCAGCGACGGCAGGTTGTCGGGCTGGATGGCGCTGTGCACAGCGCCGGCGCCCTTCTCCCTGCCCAGGTCGATGCAGCGTTGCAGCAGGCGGTAGCCGATGCCGGTGCGGCGGTAGTAGGGATGGACGCCCATGTTCTCCACCCACAGCATGTTCTCCACGTTGTATACGTGGTTCACCATCTGGGCGAAGATGAACCCTGTCACCATCCCTTCCTCCTCCGCCACCAGGCTCAGGCCCCCCTCCACGTAATAGCGGTAGGATCGGGAGTTGCTCGCTCCCAAATTGTCAACCCAGTCCGTGGGGAGTTCCTCCCAGCGGTTCTCCATGATCTTCTCGAAATACTCGCGGATGCAGAGCAGCTCCAGGTCGCGCACCGCGACCAGGTCCTTCATTCCCATCGGCCTGATATCCATCACATCTCCTCCAGCGCCACCAGTCCCAATGTCTCTATGGTATTGCGCAGCACGATGCGGCAGCATTCCACCAGCGTAAGGCGGGCGTCCCGCCTCTCGCCCGAGCTCAACACCGGCACGGCGGCGTAGAACTGGTTGAACGCCGATGCCAGCTCGTGCCCGTAGGACGGCAGCATGTGTATCCTCTTGTTCTCCCCGCAGTCGCGCAGCACCTCGGGGAAAAGGGAGAGCGCCGCCACCAGCCGGCGCTCGTACTCGTCGCTGAGCAGCGTCTCGTCCACCGTTAGCGAGAAATCGCCGGCCTTGCGCAGTATGGAGCAGGCGCGGGCGTGGGAGTACTGCAGGAAGGGGGCGCTGTTGCCGTCGAAGTTCATGGCGTCCTCCCAGCGGAAGACCATCCTCTTCTCCGGCTGCACCCGGACGATGTTGTAGCGCACCGCGCCCACGCCGACGACCTCGGCGATCTCCCTCATCCTCTCCTCGCTGAGGTCCTCACGGCGCTTGCGCACCTCCTGGTAAGCGCGGGACACCGCCTCCTCCACCAGTTCATCGAGGTGGACTACGGTGCCGCGGCGGGTGGACATCTTGCCCTCGGGCAAGGAGACGAAGGAGTAGAACATCGGCTCCGGCTTGGACTCGCAGCCGAGTATCTCCAGCGCAGCGATGAGCTGCTGGCTTCCCAGTTTCTGGTCCTCGCCGAGGACGTCCACGGCGCGGTCGGCACGGCGGAACTTGTCCAGATGGTAGGCGAGGTCGCGGGTGGTGTAAAGGGTGGTGCCGTCGCGGCGGGTGAATGTGAAGCGGGTGTTCTTGCCGTGGATGCCGAACTCCTTCAGCTCGAGGTGGTGGGCGCCGCCTTCCTCGCCGCAGTAGGGGGAGCGCTTGAGTCGCGCAACGACGTCCTTGGCGGAGCCGTCGGCGATGAACTGCGACTCCCAGGTGTAGCGGTCGAGGGTCACGTTGATGCGGTCGAGGGTCTGCCGCAGCCCCCCGAGCATCACCTCCACCGCCTCCCGGACGGTTGATATGACGTCCTCGTCGCCCTCCTCGAAGCGTTGCAGCATCGCGGTGATCTCCCCGCGCACGGCCTCGTCGTCCTCCATCATGCTGTTGGCAACGCGGTAGTAATGGACGAGGCGGTGGTCCGCCTTGTCCGCCTCCGCCGCCTCGACGGCGGAGGCGGGGACGTTCCTCATGCCCCAGGTCAGCAGGACGACCTGTTTGCCCACGTCGTTGACGTAGTACTCGGTCTCCACGTCATAGCCGCGATAGGAGAGGCAGCGGGCGAGGGTGTCGCCGATGATGGGGTTGCGGGCGCGGCCCACATGTATCGGCCCGGTGGGGTTTATGGAGGTGTGCTCCACGTTGACCTTCACGCCCTTGGCGGGAAGGCGTCCGTAGTCCTCGCCCCGCTCGGTTATCTCCTTGAGGGTCTCGCGCAGCAGGACGTCCTGGTCGATGAAGAAGTTGAGATAGCCGTTCACGCTCTCCACCGCGCATATCGGCCCTTCGCAGGGGACCATTTCCCGCAGCTCGTCGGCGATGGCCTGCGGCGCCTTGCGCAGCTCCTTCGCCAGCGGGAAGCAGGGCACCGCCAGGTCGGCGACGCCGCTGGAGGGGGCCTCCACCTCGAAGGCGGAATCGCAGCCCAGTGAGTTGAGTGCCTCCTTCACCCGTCGCTCCACCTCTTGGCGGAAATCGTCCCTCACCGTCATCACATCATCACCTGGAAACGTAGCAGGGCGGCGACGCCGCCGAAGGCGCGCATCAGCATCTCCCCTTCCTCGGAGTCGGGGGAGATCAGCTCCATATCCGAACCCACGGTCTCGGACAGCTCGAAGAAATGGTCCACCAGGTCCATCTTTTCCACCTCCTCCACCGGGGCGTCGCACTGATCGCACCGCGGCTTCTCCGGGGCGGCGCGGGCGGTGAACTCCTGCTCGTGGCCGTTGGCGCAGCGCATCTTGACCCTCTTATGGTCCAGCCCCTCGGAGAGCAGTATGGTGTCCACAGCCCCGGCGATGATGAGGTCGCGGACATGATCCTCACCGTAGGCGGAGAGTCCCCCGTTCTCCTTCCTGATCTCCGACAGCAGCTTCTGGATGAGCTCTTTTTCCCGCATCAGGTCCATGTCCTGCAACGAGGCGGAGGCGTTGTTCACCAGCTCCTTGAGGCCGTACTCGTCGGTGTAACCGGCGTCGAAGGTGTCCACCACCTTCTTCTGCAGCTCGTGGTGCAGGTAGCCCTCCTTGACGAAGAAATCCTTGGTGGCCCCCGGGCCGCCGACGATTATGCCCTGGAGGTCGTCCCTCTCCAGGAAGGCCTCATCGGCGTTGTGGCCTATCTTCTTGAAGAACTCGTGGGCGGCGAGCTCGATCAGCCTCTCGAAACGCTGAGCCGACTGTCCGCCCTGGCGGTGCTTGCGCGGAACCTGGGAGTCGAAGTTCTTTATGGTCACGACCTTCTTCCCCACCAGAAGTCCGATGGTGGCCTCGGAGCGGTCCATCACTATGAGGCCGTAGGACTTCTTCTCCTTGAGCATGTCCGCTAGGGGCTCCACGAAGAACGTTGAGTCGCAGCGGTAGAGGAAGGCGGTCATCGGCTCGGGCGGCTCCAGCACGTACTGCACCATGCGGGTCTGGTCGCCGCCGGCGGCCACCTCGCCGCAGAACACCACCAGGCCGTTCTCCGGGACGGTGTTGAACGTCTTCAGCCTCGACATGATGGACTCGATGGCGCTGCTGACGTTCTTCTTGGTGCTCTTGCTCTTGATGTTCGATGACTGGGAGAATTCGTTGCGCAGGTAGGCGGTGACGTCGGATATGTGCTTGTGCGGCGGTATGTAGACCGATATGAGCTCGGTGCCCCGGCCACGCAGGTCCACTATCTCCTGCATGGCCTTCTTGAACTCATATCTTGCGCGGTCCACCGATTTGTTGTCACCCATATTAAAAAACCAACCCACTATTTTTTTTAGAGAAAGGGAATCCCGTATAAAGCTATTGGTGATTTCTTGGAAACGGTCGTGGTGTCCATCGGAGGGTCGATCCTCATCCCCGGCGACGGGGACTCCTCCTACATCGAGGATCTTGCAGGAATGCTGAAGAAGGCCGCGGAGGGGAGGTGCCTGTTCGTGGTCTGCGGAGGAGGGCGGATATCCCGCTACTACTCGGACACCGGGCGCGCCCTCGGCGGAAGCGTGGAGCAGTTGGACGCCATGGGCATCATGGTGACCCGGGTCAACGCCGCCCTGCTGCGCATCGCCCTAGGGGGCCGCGCCTCTCCAGGAGCCCCCGACGACGTGGAGCAGGCGGCGGCCCTGCGCGAGGAGGGCAAGGTCGTGGTCATGGGAGGCACCGCGCCGGGCCACACCACCGACGCCGTCGCCGCCATGCTCGCCCGCGAGCTCGGCGCCAAGACCGTGGTCAACGCCACCGCGGTGGACGCGGTCTACTCGGAGGACCCGGCGGCCAATCCGGAGGCGGAGCGTTATTCCTCGCTCAGCATCGACGAGCTCGACCGGCTGGTCTACTCGCAGCACGATGCTGGCCGCTCGTCGGTTTTCGACCCCAAGGGGGTGAGGATCGCCCGCGAGGAGGGCATCGACATCATCATAGTGTCCGGCCGCGACCTCGAGGATCTGGAGGCCGCCGTCCGCGGCCGCCCGGTGAGGGGCACGGTGGTCAGCTCATAAGGGCTCGAGGTCCTCGGAGCGCAGCAGCGGGACGCCCATCCCCTCCAGCATCCCCTTTATCGCCGAGGCTCGCGACCGTTTCATCGATTTGCGATGCATGTACGCGGCCTCGGCGCCGCTCAGCTCCATCGCGTATGCCACGAACTCCCTTATCTCATCGATGGAGAGGCGGTCGAGCACATGCGAGGGCAGCATGTGGCCGAAATCCGCCTTGCGGCCGAGGGCGATGTCGGTGAAGCGCGGCCCGTAGTGGCCCCCGCCGAGCCCGATGAGCACCGGGTGCCTCTTCTCATCGGCGCTGAGCAGCGCGTCGGTGAGGCAGCGGGCAGCGTCCATGTCCCCCCATTGGCCCTCATCGCTGCCGATCTCCACATAAACCGTGGGGGTCTCCAGCCAAGGGCCGTGGTGGGTGACCTCGAACGATATCTGGAAAGGAAGGTCCGACCCCAGCTCGGCGATGCGCCGCAGCATCGCGTTCATCAACGATGGCGCGGGGGGCACCAGCCTGCCGTCCCTGCCGCCGAACTCCGCTTTGCCGAAGTTGCCGATGGGGTGCACCGTCAAGGTGGGGATGGCGGAGGCCGCCTTGTGCCTGGACAGGAAGACCACCTCGTCCACGGGAAGGCCGCTGGCCGCGGCGGCCCTGCGGTCGAGGTTGTCCTCGTGGATGTGTATGCCGTCGATGGTGGCCATGAGCAGCCCGCCGCTGCGCAGCAGGCGGCCCTCGCCGAACTCCCCGCCGTCGAGCTCCTCCCATTCCCTTTTCTCCCGCAGCAGGTCCCTCATGTTGCGGGAGGCGACATCCTCCTCGCTGCTCACCAAAAGACGCATGCTCCGGGAAAAGGGTCGCAGGACATAACGCTTTCCGGTGCGGATGTAGTGTCAATGTAGGGAGCGGGTTATATACTTGCGACAGCGAATGAACGGTGAGAGCGATGACCGGATTGACCGTTGCCGAAAGGATCCTCGTCCACCTCAGCCGCTTCGTCGGCCATTGCGACGAGTACAGCGCCCCCGTCGATGTGAGCCAGAACGGCATCTCATCGGCAGTTAGGATATCGCGGGCCCATGCCGCCATCGAGCTGAAGAAGCTCAAGGAGACCGACCTGATAAATGAGGGGTTGGCTCACATCAAGGGGAGCCGCTCCCGCCGCAAGGTCTACCAGCTCACCCCCGCGGGCAGGGAGCGCGCCAAGATGATCGAGCATTACGCCGCCGAGGCGGGCATCGACGTCAGCAGCCTCCTGGACCTCGCCCGCTGCGACCCCGAGGGCATGTGGGAGTCCTTGGAGGAGGATGAGAAAGAGGCATTCGGCCTCGCCTGCGTCTTCCGCTCGCCGTTCGACCCCGCCGTGCTCGGCGAGGCCGCCAGGATGGTGCCGCTGAACGACGACGGCCTTGCTGACGTGCCCGTGAACATGCGCTCGCGCATCCCCGGGCTCATGGACGAGGACGCGCGGCGGCGCTGCCACAGCCAGGCGGCGGACCACTGCCTACGGGTCAAGGACTACGGTCAGCGATTGCACCACCTCGTCCGCGCCGGTCGGAACCGGGAGGCGGCGATGCTGATATCCTCCCGCGGCGCCTCGCTGCTGGAGGACGGCGACGGTCTCAACGAGACACTCGCCCTCCTAGGGGAGGCCCCGGAGAGGTTCCGCGGCGAGGTGGAGACACTCAAGGCCAAGGCCGCCATGGCCGCCGGCGACGCCGAGAGGTCCCGCTCCATAATCGAGGGGATGCTCCACGGCACCGAGCTCCGCCGCGGCCTCATGCTCGAGGGGGAGCTGCTCACCCAGGAGGGTGACCTGGACGGCGCGCTCGCCTCGCTCATCTCCGCCCGCGGGTCGGACAGCGACACCGAGCTGGAGTGCCGCATCGCCGGCCTGCTCTGCGAGCAGGGCCGGCACCAGGAGTCCGTGGACGCCCTGGAAACGCTGTTGGCCCGCAGCGCCGAGGACGGCAGCTACGACCGCACCGACCTGGTGCTGCTGCAGCTAGGCAGATCCCTGCTGCGGGGCGGCCGCTGCGATGAGGCGGTGAAGACCCTCAGCAAGGGCATGGGCATGGCGCCGGAAGGGGACCGCAGGCGCTGGCACCTCCTCCTCGGCGAGGCCTACCAGGCGGCGGGGGTGCAAGAACGCGCCGCCGAACACTTCCGCCTGGCGCGCTGATCAGAAGACCGTGCTGCGGCGCAGCATGTCGATGTCGCTCACGTAGAGGTCGCGGATGTCCTTGATGTCCCATGTGAGCATCGCCAACCGCTCGAAGCCCAGCCCCCAGGCGAGGACCGGCTGCTTAACGCCGAACGGCGCCACCACCTCGGGGCGGAAGATGCCGGCGCCGCCGAGCTCCATCCACTTGCCGTTGAAGAACACCTCCACCTCCAGGGAGGGCTCGGTGTAGGGGAAGTAGGCGGGCCGGATGCGCATCTCCTCGAAGCCCATGCGGCGGTAGAACTCCTGCAGGATGGACACCAACATGTCGAAGCTGCCGTTCTCGTCCACCACTATGCCCTCGATCTGCGTGAACTCCGGCAGATGGGTGGCGTCGATCGCCTCGTTGCGGTGCAGCCTCGCCAGTGAGAAGACCTTGGAGGGGGCGTCGGGGTTATTGGCCAGGTACTTGATGGTGTTCACGGTGGTGTGGGTGCGCAGCAGCGCCTTGGCGGCGGCCTCCTTCGACCATTCGCCCCCCCATCCCGCCGACCCGGTGTCCCCGCCGTCGACGTGGATGCGGCGGACCCTCTCCACCAGCTCCTCGTCCTCGAGTTCCACCGATGCCGGGTCCTCGAGGAAGAAGGTGTCGTGGAGGTCGCGGGCGGGATGGTCCTGGGGGGTGAACAGCACGTCCATGTTCCAGAACGCCGACTGGACGTACTCCTCCTCGATCTCAGCGAAGCCCATCTGCACGAATATCGACCTGATGCGCTCACCCAGGCGGGTGAGCGGGTGCCTCTTGGCGGGATGTGCCGCGGGCGCGAAAGTGCTGACGTCGTAGCGGCGGAACTCCTTGTCCCTCCAGCGACCGGTCTGCAGCAACTCGGGGGTGAGCTGCACCAGCTCCTCCTTCAGCTCTATCCCGGCCCGCACGGCATCCTCGCCCGCGGCGGTGAGCTGCAGCACGCGGCTGGTCCTCAGCTCCTCCCGCACCAGGCCGCCGCGGCCGCTGAGGGCCTTCAGCAGCTCGGCGGGGGCGTCCCTCTCCGACAGCGGGCCCTCGGCGATGCGCTCCAGGAGCTCCTCGTCCTCCATCGTCCGCTCGAGCGTTTCCCTTCCCTCCGCGGTGAGACTGAGGTTCTTGGCGTCGCCGTCGCGGACGATGTCCGCCAGGCCCTTGCGCTTCAGCCAGCCTACGGCCAGTTTGACCTCCTCCGCGCCCAGCTCCTGGGAGAGGCGGGACATCTCCATCTCCCCGCCCGCCTCGTCGATGACCTTCAAGGCGCGGCGCTCGGGCAGCCCCTCGTCGACGGCGGAGCGATCGCCCAGGGTGAATATCCGCTCGCTGCTCTCCTCGATGCTCAGCAGCCCCTTGGTCTGCAGCCAGGAGGCGGAGTTCATGATCTCCACCTCGAGCCCGAAATCGGAGGCCTCCAGGATGCGGGCGGGGCTGGCGCGACCGTCCTCCTTGTCCAGTTCCAAGAGGAGCCTCTTCTCGTTGTGGCTCAGGCCGTCCAGGACGCTCGGGGGGCTCATGGCACTTGGTAACATGTAACGGTTATAAGGTTTTTTCAGGCCTCACCATTCGAAGCCATCCAGTGTGACGTCGCCGATGAACCCCTTGGCCTCCTCGCGGCGGCGCTGGTGCTCACCGAGGAAATCGATGATCTTGGCGCTGAGGGCGGCCTTGCACTCCCCGCAGAGGATGTCACCGCTGCGGCAACGTCCCACCAGCTCGTCCAGCTTGCCGTCGTCCTCCTCGAAGAGGAAGAACTTGTACTTGAACACGGCGCAGACCTCGGGGTTCCCTCCCTCCACACGCTGCTCCTCGGCGGAGACGCGCCCGCCGGTGAAGGCCTTGCCCACCTTGCGCTTCACCGCCTTGGGCGAATCGGTGGTGTAGATGGTGGTCTCCGGGCTGGAGGAGGACATCTTGTCCCCGCCCTCCAGGCCGGGGAACATCTTGTTGTGGATCAGCGCCGGCTTGTAGTATCCGAGGACGGGCGCGACGTCGCGGGCGACGCGGAAATGGGGGTCTTGGTCGATGCCGCAGGGTATGAGGCAGGGGATGTTCTCCCCCTTCATCTCCGACTCGATGAAGCATGGCGCCGCCTGTATGGACGTGTAGAAGATGGAGCCGATGTTGTTGCTGTTGTCGAAGCCGAACACCGCCCGCGCGGTGGAGAAGGTCACCCTCTTGGCGACTTTGAGCGCCAGGGGATAGAGGCGGTGGATGTTCTCGGTGTCCAATATTATCCTCGTCCTCTCCGGGTCGAAGCCCAGAGCGAGGAAGTCCAGGGCGTTGTGGTAGGCCATGGAGCGGGTGTCCTCCATCTCCAGGTCGGAGCGGAACAGGTACTTCTCGTCGTCGGTGAGCTGGAAGTAGATGGTGGCTCCGAAGGCGTCCTGCAGGTGCTTGGCGAATATCCAGGGCATGAGATGGCCGAGGTGGGTGTCCCCCGACGGCCCGCGGCCGGTGTAGAGGAAGAACGGCTTCCCTTTGTCATAGAGGTCCAGGAGCCAGTTCATGTCGCGGTGCGAATAGAACACGTTCCGCCTCAGCAGGGTGTGGTTCGCGCCGTAGGAGGCGATCCTCTCCTTGAGGGGGTCGTCGATGCGGTTGGTCCCGAAACGCTCCACCAGGACGTCGTAGTCCACTTCACCGCTGACCTCCCAGGGGGTTACCTTGAATTCCGGGCTCATGTGGATATCACCGTGATGATTGATGATTTCGTATTTAATCTCCTATGGCGCGCTGAGCCTCCATGCATCGGATACAGATATATCCGAGGAAGTGCATCAAAACCCGATGTCTCTGTCCAGGGGGGAGGACAGATGGGACCGCTCCCAGCGGGTGGGATGGATCGACCTGCCAGCTCTGCGTCGGTCGCGCTGCCTGGTGGTGGGGGCGGGCGCCCTAGGCAACGAGGCGGTGAAGAACCTTGTCCTCTCCGGGGCGGGGAGCGTCACCGTGGTGGACATGGACCATGTGGAGCTCAGCAACCTCAACCGCTGCCTCTTCTTCCGCGACGGCGACGCCGCCGCCGGCCTGGCCAAGTCCGAGGTGCTGGCACAGCGCGCCGCGGAGCTGTCACCGGGATGCCGCGTCGAGCCGATGGTGTCGGCGCTGGAGGACGCCGACCTGGATTGGGGCGGTTTCGACCTCGCCCTCGGCTGCCTCGACAACGTCAAGGCGCGGCTGCATCTCAACGCCCACTGCCGCCGGCACCGCCTGCCTTACGTGGACGCGGGCACCGATGGCAGCCGCGGCAAGCTGCAGGTGGTCCTCGCCGACGGCCCCTGCCTGCAATGCTCGATGAACAGCAGCCACTATCGGGTGATGGAGAGGAGGTTCAGCTGCACCGGCGGCGACCACTCCTACTACGAGCCGCCGATGGCGGCGGAGATCAGCACCACCGCGGCCATGGCGGCGCTGCAGGCGCGGGAGGGGCTGAAGATACTGAGCTCGCGCGAGGACGCCTGCGTGCGGCACATGCTGTTCTACGACGGCATGGGCGCCTCCATGATGCTGGAGCTGGATGTCGACCGCGACTGCCCCAACCATGGGGATGTAGTGTAAATGTAGCAACCATGTTTTATGCCCCATCCATGAATGGCATTGTCAGTAAAAGGGAAGGTGACGAAAGGTGACCATAGAAGTGACCATAAGGAACGCCGAGAACGGCTCCACTCTGAACATGGAGCTGGAGGCCCACACCACGATCGAGGACATCATTGAAGGGGCCGCCGAGTTCTGGCAGAAAGAGGCAGGCGCCTACGTGCTCCGCCGGGGTAAGAAGCTGCTCAAGGGGCAGTCCACCGTCCAGGACGCGGGGCTGAGGGGCGAGGACGTCCTGGAGCTGATACCGGACCCCGAGGGCGGCTGAGGATGCCGCTGCCGCCGGAGATAATGGCGGCCCGCCTCCGCAACGAGCTGGAGGCCTGCTCCCGCTACCTGGGCGTCGACATATGCGCCGAGGAGGGCCTCGAAAGGCTGCCGGTGGCGGTGGAGGTGGTGATGAACAACGTGGTAGGCCCCGCCCTGCTGGGGGGCAGGGTGGTGAAAAGGCGGCACCACCGCTTCACCATGATCGTCGGCAAGGACTATCCGTTCGAGAAGCCCCGCGTGCGCTGGAAGACGCCGGTTTTCCATCCCAACATCATGATGCCCGAGGACGGGGGGTTCGTCTGCATCAAGCAGTTGGACGGTTGGACCTTCAACTCCACCTTGCTCTCCTTCATCAAGTCGGTCGAGTCCCTGCTCACCAACCCCAACCCCGCCAACCCCTTCGGCACCGAGAGCTGCACCGCCGCGGCGGAATACTTTAACCGCAACCGTGTCGACGCGGGGCCCAGTATAGTGCGCCCCCGGCCGAGGATCGTGGAGAGATGCCAGCGAAGATAACCTCCTGGAAGGACTCCACCCCCCGCGAGAGCCCTCCGCCGCCCGGGGACAGGATATCGAACCACAGCTGGTTCACCGGGCGCATGAAGGAGGCCTATCAACGGGACCGCTCCTGCCTGCCGCTCTACGTGCAGCGGACCGCCGAGGAGAAGATGCGCAACCACGCCATGGCGGGGCTGGCGCGTTCCGAGGAGGTGATGGGCCTGATGCTGGGCGGTAGCTTCGTATGGGAGGGCAGGGCTTTCGCCGTCGTCCGCGACGTGGTCACCACCGACCTGGAGGCCAGCCTGTCGCGGGTCCGCTTCCACCAGGACGGCTTCGAGGGGCTCTTCGAGTCCCTGGACGACCTCGACTTCGAGTACTCGATAGTGGGCTGGTACCACTCCCATCCCGGCATCGGCTGCTTCATGTCCGAGACCGACGTCCGCACCCAGGATGCGGCCTTCAAGCTGCCGCACCACTCAGCCATCGTGCTCGACCCGGTGCGGCGTGAGCTGGAGGCCTACCGCCTGCGGGACGGGAAGGTGGAGCTGCGGCCCATGGGCGTGTACTGGGACCTGCACCAGGACCCTTACCGCGGCTAGACCCAGATGGCGTGGCGGTGCCGCATGTCCGCCTCGTCCTGCTGCAGGCGCTCCATAAGGGGCGGCACCAGGCTGTCGAAGAATATGGCAACGGCGTCCTCGAAGAGCGTCCCCAGGGGGGCCATCCTCTTCTTGTCTCCGTTGCAGGGCTGGATGATGGGGACCACCAGGTTGGACGCTTGGCCCAGCTTACTGTCGTCGTCGGCGGTCACGCCCACCACCATCGATCCCAAGCGGCGGGAGATGTTGGCGGTCTGCACCGCCGACATGGTCTCGCCGGTGTTGGAGACGATGACGGTGAGGTCGCCCTCGCGCACTATGGGCGTGGTCATGTCGCCGACGAAATGCACGTCGAGCCCCATCTGCACCAGGCGGACGGCGAAGAACTTTCCCGCCAGGCCAGACCTCCCCGCTCCGTAGATGAAGACCTTGCCGGCGGCGGCGAGCATCTCCACGAATCGTTCGGAGACCCCGTCAGGGATCTCTTCGAGTGAATTGGCGATCTCCCTGAGGATGTAATCGGCCGTGGTCCTCATCATTGCTCCTCGTCCTCGTACTCGCTCTCGTAGGCCCCCTCGGCCGTGTCCGCCACCGTCTTGCCCTTCTTGCGCAAGGCCTTGACCACCCTTCGGGTGAGCACCCTCTCGTGGATGACCTTCATGTACATGGCGTCATGCTCCAGGAGCGGCGAGCTGGAGATGATCGTCATCTCCGGCTTCTTGTCCACCAGCGCCTCCGCCAGCGGCTCGAAGCGCAGGTCGCCCTTCTTGATGGGTGTGAGGCGCTTCTCGTTGAAGCCCTCGTGCTCCACGCCGGCGAAATGGGCATGGAACCTTCCGCCCACGCGGTCGTGCACCCGGTCGAAGAGCTCGGCGAAGTCCGCCGCCTCCATGAGGGCGCCCCCCTCGCGGGCGTGATAGTGGGGGAAGTTTATAACCGGCACCACTTTGTCGAGCGAATCGCAGATCTCCATTATCTCGTCCAAGGAGCCGAAGACCTCCTGCCTCCCCGAGACCTCCAGGCCGAGGCGGGGGGATATGTTGTTGTCCTCCCACCATGCCATCACATCGGTGAGGCTCTCGGTGACCAGCTCCGCGGTCTCGCGTTGGCCGCGGCCCCCGTAGAGGCCCATGTGGGTCACCACGATATCCCCTTGCAGAGCATGGGTCATGAAGCCCGACCAGCGGATGGAGTCGATGCACTTGGCGCTGAGCTCGTTGCGGGCCGCCAGGTCCATGTAGTAGGGTGTGTGCATGGACAAGGACACGTCCAGCTGCTTGGCCAGGCGGCCGATGCTCAGCAGCTCGTCATAGCTGTTGGTGACGCCCGAGCCCATGCATATGAGGATATCGTCCTCGTCCACCTCGGCCTCGGGGTCGTTTACGCTCACATCCTCGCCGCCGTCATCCCTGATGAGCTCCACCACCAGCCCCCCTTCGAGCTGGGACATCGTGAGGCCTATCTCCTCTTCTTCAGGATAACGCTCGATGATGTTGGTCCTCACCATCTGGACCTCCAGAGCGCTGAGGCCCAGGTTATGGACGTCCTCGATGCCGTCCTTCAATGTGCGACCTTTGCAAGAAAGTGGAATACCAGCCGGACCGAACCTAATCATTTGCTCACCCGTAGCGCCTAAAGGTTATCAATCTATCCTATTTACCTGTTCTTGCAGCGGGCGCGTCCTGCAACGCATCACAAAAAGGATTCCGGCATTTATTAAAACGATGACAGGACCTTCGCCGTAGGGCGAACGGGATGGCGCGTTCGGAAAGATTTATAAACGACATTCTTATTGGTGCGTTACCCAATGTCGGGAGAGTCAGACATATGAAGAAAAACTTCAAGACGGATCCGAACCTGGTGGACCTCATATACGACCTGAAGGCCACTGAAAGGGAGAACGGGGCCGCCATCTGGCGAGACATTGCTAAGAGGCTGGAGAAACCCAAAAGGAATTGGGCGGAGGTCAACCTCGGCAATCTCGAGCGGAACACCGATGAGGGGGACGTTATTCTCGTCCCCGGAAAGGTGCTGGCGGCAGGCTCCATAGACAAGAAGATAACCGTAGCCGCCTACAGCTTCTCGCAGCGCGCCTTGGCCGCCATCGAGGGAGCGGGGGGCAAGGGAATGACCATAAGGGAGCTCCTGGAAGACAACCCCAAGGGCTCCGAGATAAGGATAATGGGGTGATTCTGATGTCAGTTGTTATCGATGGAAGGGATCACATCCTCGGTAGGCTCTCCAGCGTGGTGGCCACCAAGATCATGGCCGGCGAGGACGTCATCGTTCTCAACGCCCGTGACGTGCTCGTCACCGGCTACAAGTACCGCACCTTCGCCGACTACAAGCAGATAGACGACCTCGGCAAGACGCGCAAGGGCCCCTACACCCCGCGCCGCGCCGACCTCCTGATGAAGAGGACCGTGCGGGGAATGATACCGTTCAAGAAGCCCAAGGGGCGCGAGGCCTACCGCAGGCTAAAGGTCTACGTGGGCGTGCCCAAGGAGATGGAGGGCATCAAGCCGGAGCGCATCGAGGACGCTATGACACTGAACACTTCAAGGTACACGACCCTCGGAGAGGTGGCGAAGTTCCTGGGTTCTAACGTGAGGTGATGGAATGGCAGACATAGTCAACACAAGCGGCAAGAGGAAGACGGCGATCGCCCGCGCCGTGGTCAAGGATGGCGAGGGCAGGATCACCGTCAACAAGATCCCCCTCAACATATACAGCCCGGAACTGGCGAAGCTCAAGATAGCCGAGCCCTTGAACGTCGCCCCCGTGCAAGCGGGGAAGGTGAACATCTCCGTCAACGTCAAGGGCGGAGGGGTGATGGGGCAGGCCGAGGCCGCCCGGACCGCCATCGCCCGCGGCATGGTGGATTTCTTCGGGGACGAGGAGCTGGAGAACGTGTTCCGGCAGTACGACCGGTCGCTGCTCATCAACGACAGCCGCCGTAAGCTCCCCAAGAAGCCCCTGGGCCGTGGTGCACGGAAGATGAGGCAGAAGTCCTACAGGTGATCGAGCATGATGATACCAGTGAGATGCTACACTTGCGGAAAGGTCATAGGGAGCTCCTACAACGGCTTCCTGAACCGGGTGCGCATGGGCGAGAATCCCGAGGCTGTCCTCGACAGCCTCGGCATCGAGCGCTACTGCTGCCGCCGCATGATCGTCTCCCATGCCGACCTGTCCGAGGACATCATACCTCTGGGCTAAACCATTTATAAAACGGGACCGTGGGGTAGCTTGGCATCCTTCCGCCTTGGGGTGGCGGTAACTCCAGTTCAAATCTGGGCGGTCCCACCAAATCCCCATTTTTCTTTAATCCCTAACTCCGCATAAGTTAGTAACAAGGGATTGATTTTTTAGACACTGGCTATTAGGTAAATATACGATATTTATTTATACATATATAGTTATTACAATTACAATGTCATACACCGTCGTCCAGAAGATCCGCGGCAAGCACTACCTCTACGAGGTCGATGGGTACTGGGACAAAGAGAAGAAACAGGCCAGGCAAAAACGTCGTTACATCGGACGCTGCGACGAGGACGGAAACCTCATCGAGAAGAAGCTGTCGCAGCGCGAAGTTTCTGTGAGCAAGACATTCGGTCCGGCGTACATGTTACTGGAGATCGCCGGACAGACCGGTTTGTACGATAAACTGGTCAGCGCGTTCGGGGAGCGCGCTGACATCATCACCGCGCTCGCGGTTATGCGTATCGTACGTCCGGAAGCGTTGCGAAATATCTCGGACCAGTTGGAGGAATCATTCCTATCCGAACTCCTCGGAATGGAAGGGGAGCTCACCTCTCAATTCCTATCCCGCTTCCTTGCCGACCTAGGCAAGGATGACCGTTCCATACATGTTCTGTTCGGCTCGATGATAGATAATGACGACGTTCTCTTATACGATCTGACATCATTCAAATCATCTTCTCGCGGAAACGGGCATCTGGAGTATGGCTCCGAGTATCGCACGACTGGTCTACCGCAAGCCAACTTCGGCCTGGTCCACTCACTGGACAGTGACTTACCGGTGTACTACAAGCTGTTCCCCGGCAGCATAAACGACGTGGTCACTCTGCGTAACCTCGTCAGTGAACTGAAGGAGATGGGCGTCGCTGACGCCCATCTCCTTCTCGACCGCGGGTTCTTCTCCGAATCGAACCTGGATATGATGTTGTCCGAATGTCTGGGATTTACGATACCAGTACCATTCTCGCGCAAGATAGCGAAAACGCTGATGTCTGAGAGCAACCGTGAGATCGACAATCCGGAGACCACCCGCGTCTTCAAAGGTTCAGTGATTCGAGTATTTGAATCCGAGACTTGCGTTGGAGAGAACGCGGTTCGCGCGGTAACATATCTGGACGAGACCAGACGTAAAGACGAAGTGACCACCCTCTACTCCCGCCTGGACGGGTTGGAGAACGCACTGAACGGAAAGAAATGGCACCCCAATATAGCTGATTCAATCTCAAGGTACGACAAACCGCTGTTGAAGATGCTGTCCATCATCAACGATGAAGGCGTCGTACGTACTGTGAGACGAAGGAACTCCATCGCCGCGGCGGAGAACAAATGCGGCAAGATGATACTGCTGACCACTTCGGACGACGAATGGGATGTGGTGCTGCAACGCTATCGCCAGAGGAACGACGCCGAGATGGACTTCCGCACACTCAAAACGGCCCTGGAGGGAGGCGTGAGATACCTTTCATCGACCGAGTCGGTGAAAGGTATGCTGTGCGTGGAGTTCATCGCGCTTGTGCTGCGCACCGCGCTCCTGAACCGCGCCCGTGATGCTGGCCTCCTCACAAAGATGTGGGTGACGGACATGATCAATGAGATGATGAAGCTGAAGATCACCCGCATCGGCCAAACCTGGAGACTTAACGAGGTGACAAAACGTCAGCGCGAGCTGCTGAAAGCGTTAGGCGTCGACCACCCGGTCGACGCCTACTAGACCTTGTTATTAATTCCGTGCGGAGTTAGGGTTTAATTCAGGCGCCGGTGATTCCCAAAGGGTTATCTTTGACGGCGCCATCTACCGGACGATGCCACTCCGCAGCGTCATCTGCGTAGACGAGGAGAGGTGCACCGGCTGCGCCCGCTGCGCCATGTCCTGCCACGGCGGGGCCATCGAGGTGGCCGCGGGCAAGGCGAGACTGGTGGACGGCCAGCTCTGCGACGGATTGGGTGATTGCGTGGACGAGTGCCCGCAGGGCGCCCTCTACCTCGACCACCGCGACGTGGCGGAATACGATGAGGATCAGGTGCACCGCCGCCTCGCCAGCAAGGTGAAGAACTGTATACCTGTGCAAGGCCAGAACGGAGGGCCGGTGCGGATGCCCCGCGACGGCGTGCTCAACTGGCCTCTCAAGCTGGACCTCGCCGGGGACTGCCTACGGCTGCCCGGCCAGTTCGATCTGGTGGTGGCGGGGGACTGCGTCGGCTTCATCGACCCCGCGGTGCAGGAGAGGGTGCGGGACCGGGCGCTGCTGGTCTGCTGCCCGAAGGTCGAGGGCCGGGAGAGGATGATCTCATCGCTGGAGTGCGTGCTGCGCAGCAATGACGTTCGCCGCATCAGGGTCCTGAGGGTGGACATCCCCTGCTGCTGCCGGCTGCGGGGCATAGTCAAGGCCGCCTTGGCCGCCTGCGGCAAGGACATCCCCCTCGACTGCGAGACCGTTGTCGTCTAGCGGGACCTATGCTCGTTCCAGGATTCGAAGATGGGCTGGAACAGCTTCCCCGAGCCGTATCCTTCCGTCCTGTCCTTGCCCACCAGCTCGGGCTCCTCTTCGGCGGTCACCACCAGCTTGCAGCGCTGCGGCTTCTGCTCGAAGGCGACAATGGGATAATCGGTGAGTGAGCGGACCTCCTGTATCATCCGTGTGTAGGCCTGCACCTCCCCCTCCGTGGTGTCGGTGGGCAGCTCGAATATGAACGCATGGACGTCCTGCTCGGTGTTGTAATAGTAAGTGAATCCGGCGGCGGAGAACAGCTCCTCCAGCTTGTCGCGGCGCGGCCCTTCGCCGGCCAGCTCGGCCATCCTCTGCTTCCAGTCCTCGCCCAGTTTCACGGGGACGGTGTCTTTTCCCAGCACCTGCCACATGCCTACGGCATCGCAGTCATCATATAAAGGTCACCGCCGAACTTTGATATACGCGGGGCCGGATTAAGAGCTCATGGGCGTCAGGCTGCCTCCGCACTCCCACTGCCGCATCTGCGAGGCCATTGTTTCCGAGGGCGAGGAGAGCTGCTCGACGATTTGCGAGAGCCATATCAGGGACGAGCAGTACGCCGAGAGGCAGCGGAGCCTCACCCTCTTCGTGGTGGTCATCCTGGCGCTGACGGGAGTGTTCGCGCTCAGCTTCTTTCTCTGACCGGGCGCAGCGCCGCCGCCATCGCCACCGCCTTGACGGTCTCGGCCACGTCATGCGCCCGTATCACGTCGGCGCCGTTGGCCACCGCGACGCTGGCCACCGCCAGGCTCCCCTCCAGCCTCTGTTCGGTCTCGGCGCCCAGCACCTTGCCGATGAAGCTCTTGCGGGACGCCCCCACCAGCAGGGGGGAGCCCAGGCAGCGGAACTCCTGCAGACGGCGGACGATCTCCAGGTTCTGCTGCGGCGACTTCCCGAACCCGATCCCGGGGTCCAGTATCACCTGTCCCAGGGAGGCGCCCGCATCCAGCAGTTCCTCCCGCTGACGGTGGAGATAGCGCATCACCTCGTGCACCACGTCATTGTAGGAGAGGTCGTCCTGCATTGTCCGCGGCGTGCCCCGCATGTGCATCATCACCGCCGCCACGCCGGTGTCGGCCACCAGGCGCATCATGCCCTCCTCGCGGAGGCCGGACACGTCGTTGACCATGCGGGCGCCGGCGTCGATGGCCTTCTCCGCCACCGCCGGCTTGCGGGTGTCCACCGACACCGGGATGTCGAGGGAGGCCGCCAGCGCCTCGATCACCGGCAGGACGCGGGCCGACTCGGTGCGAGCATCGACATAATGAGAGCAGGGGCGTGTCGACTCGCCGCCGACGTCTATTATGTCGGCGCCCTCCTCGGCCATCTCCAGGCCTCGGTCGATGGCCTTCTTCGCGCTGAAATGCTCGCCCCCGTCGGAGAAGGAGTCGGGGGTGACGTTGAGCACCCCCATGGTCAGAGGGCGCGACAGGTCCAGGCTGAGGCCGGAGGCGCGCACGGGCCTGGTCTCGGAGCGGAGGTTCCGGAGCGCCTTCTCCAGATGCTCCTGCAGCGCGCTGCCGCGCAACATCTCTCCGCCCTCATCCCCGAGCTCAACGCGCAGGGTCCCGCCGTCGCGGGCGGCGCCAGGGATTCCGAGCGCCTCCGCCTCTTCGACGGGCTCGATGAGCGCGTAGGGTCGAGAGGATGACAGGACGGTATGGATGAAGGGTCTCATAGCAGCTTGTCCACCAGCACGGTGAGGTCCGTCACCTCGGCACCGGCGGCGCGGAGGTTGGTCACGCAGAAGGGGCAGGCGGTCACCAGCAGGTCGGCGTCCGTGTCCTCCAAGCGGGCGGAGGCCATCCTTTTCGCCGCTTCGGGGAAGGCGGAACGCACCCCGCCGCCCCCGCCGCAGCAGCGGGACCTCTCGCGGGCGTTGGCCATCTCCACCGGCTCCGCCTCCGGAATCATCTTTATGACGTCGCGGGGCGCGTCATAGACCCCCGCATGCCTGCCCAGATGGCAGGGGTCATGATAGGCTATCCTCCGGGGGCAGGGCCGGAGAGGCGGCTCCTTGGCGGCCAGGTACTCGGCGAAATGCAGGACGCGGAATGGCAGCTCCACGTGCTGGGGGTACTCCTCCTTGAACATGCGGTAGCATCCGGCGCAGGACAACAGCAGGGTCTCCACCCCCAAGGCGGCAATCCTCTCCACATTGGCTCGCATCATCGGCACCAGCTCCTCCTCGGGGCAGCCGATGCGCCCCATGACGCTGCCGCAGCAACCCTCGTCGAGCACGGTGATATCCTCCTCCAGCTTGTCGAGTATCGAGAGCGCCGCCCCGGCGATCTCGTTGGCGCGGTAGGCGGCGGTGCAGCCGGCGAAATAGGCCAGCGGCGCCGGCCGAGGCTCCCGGCCCAGCGTCTCGGGGACCGACGCCTCCTCGCCGTAGGGGTTACCGCGGCCGCGGACCTTGGCCACCACGTCGCGGTGCTTGGGGAGCATGCGGCCGCCGGCCACCAGGTCGCGGCGGGCGTTCTCCACTATGCCCACCACGTCCACTTTGGAGGGGCAGCGCCGGTAGCAGTCCATGCAGGTGGTGCAGCTGTACAGGCTCTCCATCACCTCCTCGTCCGGCTCCAGGTCGCCCTGCACCAGCCCGTACGACAGTATGACCCTCCCCCGGGCGGCGCTGGTGTCCCAGCCCGCCTCCTTGAAGGAGGGGCACACGCTCTTGCAGAACCCGCACATCGTGCAGGTGAGCATCGCCTGCTCCGAGTCCTTGAGACGCTCGGTCCTGAAATCGTTCATGGCATCACCTTGGGCACCGTCATGCTACCGTCCGTCAGCACCAGCACCCTCCCCCCGGGGATTCCGCCCAGGGCCTGGCGCACCGCCTCCTCCACCGTGGCGAAGGGCAGCATGTGCGCCTGGCGCACCAGATCGTCATCGAGGTCCGTCACCGCGAAGACGCGCGCCCAGGAGGCGACCTCCGCCATCTTGGCCGCCTTGTGGTAGCCGAGGCGGTACTCGCCGTCGAGGCCCTCCAGCACCGCCAACGGGTCATGGGAGCAGGAGAGCTGGCGCAGGAATGTGCCGTGGCCTATGCCCTCGCGGCACTTGGATACCAGCACCAGCACCCCACCGTTGCGGAGAGCCCATTTCCCATTGTCCAGGGCCTTCTGGCTCTGGTACAGGTCCACGTCCATGGGATAGGGGGCGACGCTCACCACCACGTCCGCCCTCTCCTCGATGGCGACGGAGAAGACCTCGTCCGCCCAGCGGGTGGCGGCATTGAAGGCCTGGTGCAGGTCCCCGGAGGCGACGCGGTAGACGCGGTGATGGCGGTCGAGCACCGCCTGCACCGAGAATATCATCTTCCCCTCCACCGCCCGCAGGGCGTCCATCATGTCCTCGTGCACCGGGTTGCCCTCCAGCGTCAATGCCTGGGCGGAACCGCTCATCGCCAGGCGGTGGTTG
>Ga0207421_10000377_pt1 | contig 56908 bp, 45 predicted proteins | sample SodLakKL_010_SED_4_FD_187542 | JGI IMG/M metagenome (GOLD analysis project Ga0207421, IMG submission 187542) | Alkaline sediment microbial communities from Lake Tanatar, Kulunda Steppe, Russia - 8KL_010_SED (SPAdes) (version 2) | ecosystem: Environmental > Aquatic > Non-marine Saline and...
CAGGAAACCACCCTGGCAGATAAAGATATGCTAAAAAGCTATGTTAAAAACCTGATCAAAGAATGCGTGGATACTGAACGAACCAGGAACATGAAACAGAAAGGCACCCCTTACATGGTTACGACAACCAACAAACAATGGGCGTTTCCCACCCGTTACTGGGCGGAAGGCAGCTTTGAAAAATGGGAAGAGATCAGCACCGATGCGATGCGATCCAGGATGGATGTCAAGCCGAAAGCCTGCCACCGCTGCTTCATGTCCTGCGGGAAATTAAGCAAGGTCACCCAGGGCCGCCACAAGGGCCTGGAGCTTGAAGGCCCGGAATACGAAACCCTTTACGCCATCGGGGGCCTGTGCTGCGTCCATCCCATTGAAGAAGTGGTCTATTTAAACGATATCTGCGACCGGTTGGGCCTTGATACCATCTCGGGCGGAAACCTGGCCGCTTTCGCCATTGAAGCCGGCAAGAGAGGCAAATTGAGCGATATGCCTGATTACGGTGATGTGGACGGCATTGCCAAACTCTTCCACCAGATTGCTTACAGGGAAGGGATCGGCGAGCTGCTCTCCCAGGGCATCAAACGGGCTTCGGAAGAACTGGGGCTGGAAGATATCGCCGTCCATGCCAAGGGTATGGAGCCGGCAGGCTATGATGCCAGGGCCCTGCCCGGCATGAGTCTTGGTTACGCCGTGTCCAACCGCGGCGGCTGTCACCTCCGCTCCAGCTTTTACATGGGCGAGTTAAGAGGGGAAATCCCCAAGGATATGGTCGAAGGCAAGGCCAAGCTATTTATCGACTATGAAAGCAGGAATGCCCTGGAGGACTGCCTGATCCTATGCCGTTTTTACCAGCAGTTTATCGGCTGGGACGGGATGCAGCAGATTATCAAGGCCATCACCGGCATGGATCTGACCAAAGACCAGCTCTTTGATATTGGCCGCAGCGTAACCACCCTGGCCAAGGAGTTTAACATGCGCGAAGGCTGGACCTACAAAGATGACAGCCTGCCGCCGCGCCTGTTCAATGATCCGATCGGTCCTGAAAAGAACCTGGTCGTCAATGCCGACAACCTGGCCATCATGCTGCGGGAATACTATGAACTGCACGGCTGGGACGAACAGGGCAGGCCGCGCGAGTAAAAGTTGCCAGGCCAAACTAGTTTAAAGAGACCTGTAGGCCGGATGCTGAAACGGTAAGCTTTTACGGATATCATTGATATCCGCTAAAACCGCTGCTCCGGCCTTTTCGATTAGTTCCACCTTTTAAAGTGTTGCCGTGCAGTAACAGCCAGCTGAACATTTGCTTAAGACGAAAAGAACAACCAGCCCAACAATGTAAACTGATATCAGCAGAAGGATTTTTATAATATTTAACGAAAACAATTTAAGAATAATTACAGATATTATTTTGTCTTTTGAGGGCATACTCTCGGTTGTAGACTGCTAAAATTTAAAGGCCGATCGTATTCCTTAGAAAAAATGCGAAGGAGGTATAAGGGGCAGGTTACTTAATCCTGAAGGACTGGCGTTGCGAGCTTTTACCCTTCAAGGTGGGCAGGGAAAATGAAAAGCTGAGTAAAAACACCCGTTGAAAAAGTGCTAAAATTTTCTTTGTGAATTGACTGTATCGGTTTTTTACGCTGGCAAAAAAGATCATCGTAGATAGGAGGTATAAGTTTGTCTAACACCAATAGCAAACAACTAAAAGATGCACGCGAAGTTTTGCAGGAATTTGATTTTGACCCTGTTGAATTGGAAAGAGGTTATGCAAACCGGGTTTTACGCATTGATTTGGATCAAAACGAAATAACTACTAATGGTGTAACTCAGCAAATGAAAGACCTATGGACCGGGGGCAAAGGTTTCGACTTGTGGCTGACTTTGCCGGAAATAGATGCAAACACAAAATGGGACAGCAACAACAACCCTCTTTGCTTTTCGTCCGGGCCCCTGGGTGGGACTACTTCATTCCCCGGTTCCGGTAAAACCATTGTCACAACCATTTCCCCGATGACCAACCTGATGATAGACAGTAATGTGGGCGGCTATTTTGGCCCGTATCTAAAATTTGCCGGTTTTGATGCCATGGTGATTGTCGGCAAGGCAAAAGAAGATGTTATCATTTATATCGATGCTGTTTCGAACAAGATTACTATTGAAAATGCCCCGCGTGAAAGCATAGATGCTCACCTGCTAGCCGAAGAATTGACCGAGATGTACGCCAATAACGACATTGACAAAAAAAACATTTCCGTAGTTTCATCGGGGAAAGCAGCGGAATTTTCCCGGATGGGTGTCCTAAATTTCTCATTCTGGGATTGGCGTAGGGGTACTGCGCGCTTAAAGCAGGCTGGAAGGGGAGGAACGGGGACCGTATTCCGGGACAAGAAAATCAAGGCAATCGTAGTAAAGAATACCAGGTTTACCCCTTCCTGGCGAGTCGAAGAGAACAAGGCAGCCCGGGAAATAACACCGGAAACTATTTATGTCCAGGAAGACGCCGCTGAAATAGGCGAGATCAGGGCGATTATCAATAAATGGGATTACGATCCCGAATATGTAGTTGAAATGATGCAGGATATCCAGGATCGTTTCAAATACATTTCCAAAACTGCAGTTGAAATGATCAGTGCTCAAACAGGCACCCCGAAAGCGACGATCTATCACATTGCAACTTTCTACAAGTCTTTCAGCCTGGAGCCCAAAGGCGAAACTCTAATCCAGGTTTGCCTTGGCACAGCCTGCCATGTAAAGGGTGCGCAAAATGTACTCTCCGCTTTTGAACGGGCCCTGAATATTAAGGACGGGGAAACAACGGAGGATAAAAAATACAGCCTGGAAGGGGTTCGCTGTCTCGGTGCCTGCAGCATAGCCCCCGTGATTCAGGTTGGTGAGCAGGTAATAGGAAATGTCCAGGCTTTAGATGTAGAAAAAATACTGGAAACCTATTCGGCTGAGGAAGTAGGAGAGAATAAGGCCCAGGAGGCATATCCTGGTGACGGTTTGAAGAAGATTACAAAAGAAGATCTCGAAACAATTAAAACTAGGGAACAAAAGAATTTTGACACCTACAAAGGGGCCCTAATGGTCTGTACCGGGACAGGCTGTGTCTCGGCCAAGGGGTTCGATATTCGTGATCGCCTTAAGCAGGTCCTGCAGGACAGGGGCCTGGAAAACGATTACCTGGTTGTTGGCACCGGCTGCAACGGTTTCTGCGCTGCAGGACCGATCGTGGTCGTCCAGCCTCAAGGTACTTTTTACCGGCAGGTAAAAGAGGACGACATCGAGGCCATTGTCGACGATCACCTGGTAGGAGGTAAAATCATCGACCACCTGCTTTATAAAGATCCCGTTTCGGATCATACTTTCGAGAAAATGGACGAAATAGAGTTTTTCACCCGGCAGCAGCTGATTGCCCTGCGTAACAAGGGCCTTATTGATCCGGAAAACATTGATCACTATATTGCATCCGGCGGTTACGAGGGACTGGCCAAAGCGCTGGAGATGAATCCCCAAAATATAATCAATGAGGTTACGGCTTCTGGAATCCGGGGCCGGGGCGGCGGTGGATTCCCCGCCGGGATCAAGTGGCAGTCCTGCCTGGAAGCGATGGAAAAGAGCGGTGAGCCTTCATATATCGTCTGCAATGCTGATGAGGGCGATCCCGGAGCCTTTATGGACCGCAGCATTATTGAAACCGATCCCCACACAGTCATTGAAGGCATGATTATCGGAGCCAAAGCCCTTAATGCCAAAGAAGGTTTTATCTATATCCGCAAAGAATATCCCCTGGCTTTAAAACGTCTCAATAAAGCCCTCAAGCAAGCACGTGAAAGGGGCCTGCTCGGTGAATCGATTATGGGCACCGACTTTTCTTTTGACATCCAGGTACACCGCGGTGCTGGAGCCTTTGTTTGTGGGGAGTCGACCGCCCTGATGGCTTCTATGTCCGGCAAGGCCGGTGAGCCGCGTTCGAAGTATATCCATAACACCGAGCAGGGCTTTAGGGATAAACCGACCGTCCTCAACAATGTGGAAACCTGGGCCAATATTCCGGAGATCATTTCAAAAGGGGCCGAGTGGTTTGCTTCGATCGGCACCGGTGATGTTAGCTCAAACCCCTGGAACGGCTCCAGCGGGACCAAGGTGTTTTCATTGGTGGGCAAAATCAACAACACCGGTTTGGTTGAAGTCCCCATGGGTATAACCTTGCGCGATGTTGTTTATAAAGTGGGCGGGGGAATTCCCGGGGGCCATAAGTTTAAAGCAGTCCAGATTGGCGGCCCTTCAGGCGGTTGTATTCCCGAAGATATGCTGGACCTGGAAGTCGATTTTGATTCACTTCTTGAAACAGGATCGATGATGGGATCGGGCGGAATGATTGTCATGGATGACAAGACCTGCATGGTCGATGTCGCGCGCTACTTCATTAATTTCCTTGTTGATGAATCCTGCGGCAAATGTACGGCCTGCCGGGAAGGCCTGTTTGCTTTAAGGAAGATCCTGACCAGGATCACCAGGGGCGAAGGCCAGCCTGAGGATCTTGATCGTTTGGAGGAATTATGCCAAACTATTACCGAGGCAAGCCTTTGCCAGCTGGGTAGTACTGCACCGAACCCGGTATTGACAACACTGCATTATTTTTACGACGAATATGAAAAGCATGTTAAAGATAATACCTGTCCGGCGGGAGTTTGTACTGCCCTGATTACCTATTCGATTAATGAAAACTGCACCGGCTGTGCCATCTGTGCCAAGAAATGCCCAACCGGTGTTATCAGTGGTCAACCGAAAGAGCAATATGAGATCAATCAAGAGAATTGTATCAAGTGCGGGATCTGTTTTGAATCCTGCAAATACGATGCGGTGGAGGTAAAATAAATGGCGAAAGCAGTTAAATCCGGTCCAAAAAAGATCGATATCAGCATTAACGGCAAAGCGGTTACTGTTACTGAAGATACTTATTTGCTAAATGCAATCATGAATGCCGGTTTCAATGTGCCTACTCTTTGCAATCACAAAGATCTTGCTCCAGAAGGAGCTTGCAGACTCTGCCTTACTGAAATAGAAGCAAATGGGAAAAGGAGTCTGGTTACAGCCTGCAACTATCCGGTTCGTGAAAAGATAGAAGTATTTACCAACACCGACAGGATTAAGAATCACCGGAAAACTCTGGCAGAGATGTACCTGGGGCGCTGGCCAAACGTGGAAGTTATTCAAAACCTCGCCAAAATATGCGGAGCCACCGATAGCGAAAAATTCAAGAGTGAATTAACTGATGAAAACCCAAAAGCCTGTGTCCTGTGCAGCCACTGTGTTCGTGCCTGCAACTCATTTGTGGTCCAGAATGTTTTGGGCTTTGCGGGCCGCGGGATTACACGTCACATGACCATGCCTTTTGGTGAGACAGACCCACATTGTGTTGGATGTACTTCTTGTGCCTATGTTTGTCCAACCGGTGCAATTCAAATTGCCGATGAAATGAACAACCCGGCCGATCCTGAGCTGATCCGCTTCCATGGCATGAGGATCAATGCCATGATGTCTACCCATGACAAATTGCAAAACCGAATGCGTGAAGTGGGCACCGCCAACCTGGTCGAGGTTATGGATAATTACGATATCCTGCCTGTGCACAACTACAAATTTGGCCAACACCCTGATACCGCGAAGATAGACTCCGGGGTTATGAAAAGAAAATACTTTACCCAGGATATCGCTGATGGCTGCTGGATGGGTTGTTCCGTATCTTGTGCCAAGGCAGTCGATGGTTTTGAATTAAAAACCGGCCCTTATAAGGGACAAAGAGTTGTGGTGGACGGCCCGGAATATGAAACCGCTGCCGGCGGATCTAACATGGGCTGTTTTGATCTTGACTTTATTGTCGAGTTTAACTTCTACTGCGATACTTATGGCATAGATACAATTTCTTATGCCACCACCATGGCCTTCGTCATGGAAGCATATGAGGCCGGGATCATTACCAGCGAGCATACCGGCGGTAAAGAATTAAAGTTTGGCGCTACCGGAGAGGTGCTCGAATGTATCCATGAACTGGCCCGGGGTGAAGGATTTGGTGTCGATGTTGGGCAGGGAATCCGACGGTTAAAAGAAAAATGGAGCAAAGAACTGGGCGCTGATGCAAAGTTTCTCCAGGATATTGGTATGGAAGTTAAAGGCCTTGAATTCTCAGAATATGTTTCCAAAGAATCGCCATTACAGCAGGCCGGATATGCCATGGCCATAAAAGGCCCACAGCATGATGAGTCATTACTGGTATTTGTCGATGCTATTAACAATCAAGCTCCAACTATTGAGGAAAAAGCCGAAGTGCTAAACTACTTCCCGATATTTAGAACCTGGTTTTCTTTGCTGGGACAGTGTAAACTGATTTGGAATGACATAGTTCCCCCAGACAACAGTAAGTATCCCCCAAATGAAGCGGTAAAAATTCCGGAACGCGTTGAAGACTTCCAAAAATTTTACGAAGGCATGACCGGTGAACCTTTAGATGAAGAAAAGATGTTACGGCAATCTGAACGAGTTTTTAACCTGCAGCGTGTCATGAACTACTATCTTGGCTACGGAACCAGGGAAGACGACATGCCACCGCTGAGAGCGGTTGGACCTGCTACCGAAGAAGAGTACATCTCCCGGAAAGAACGTTATGACAAACAAATGAAAGAAGAAATCGGCATAGATCCCGATGGGAAGTCCACCAGGGAAAAAATGGATATTATTCGGGAATACCGTTATAAACGCTACAATGAGTTGGTTGATGCTGTTTACAAAAAGCGTGGTTGGGATAAAAACGGTATACCGACTGTGGAAAGGTTGCAGGAGCTCGGAATTGACGTTCCCGAAGTTCTGGCCATGCTCAAAGGACCTGAGAAATAAAGCGAGGCAAGCTATATGATTACTGTAAACAACAAGGAAGAGCTGGAATGGTGCGAAGGCATGACTGTCCAGGAGGTCCTGGATGAAATGGGCTATGATTATCCACTAATCACAGTCACAGTCAATAACCAGCTTGTACAACAAGAAGATTATGCAACTTACGAGGTCCCTGATAATGCTGAAGTTAATGTATTCCATTTGGTCCATGGTGGTTAGAGCGTATCGGGCTTTCGTAGTTATTCAGCCCCGGGAGAACAACAAACCGGGGCTGAAGTTTATCTGGTTTCCTTTTAAGCCTGCCTATCGCCAGGAATTCTAAGAGATGCTAAAAGCCATTAAATAAAAAGTTGCCTCTAATTTTTGGGACTTAATTTGCTTTATAGAGGGCGGGTTGTTTAAAATAAGGGTTAGCTGCAGCAACCAGGCAGTTATATAAAACCTGAAGGAGGTTTATCAATGCCGAATAACAGTGCATTTGAGTTTGCCCGGCCTGTCAATGAAGCTCCCTTGTTGTATAGCCCGGGTAGTAAAGAAAAACAGGAAGTAAAGGGTAAATTAAAGGAGTTATCTTCAAAGGTTACGGAAATCCCCCTGATTATAGGCGGTCGCGAAATTAAGACCGGCAATACTGGTGAGATCCGGATGCCCCATAACCACTCCAGGTTGATCGCCCGCTACCATAAGGCCGGTAAAGAGGAAGTGGACAGCGCTGTGGAAGCAGCAAAGGACGCCAAGCAGGCCTGGGAAAGAATGCCCTGGGATAAGAGGGCAATGATTTTCCGCAAGGCGGCGGCCAAGATAGCGGGTTCTTACCGCTTCACGATCAATGCGGCGACAATGCTGGGGCAGGGCAAAGATATTTTCCAATCAGAGCTAGAAGCGGTATGCGAGCTGGTGGACTTTTACCACTTCAATGTCTACTACTTAAACCAGATCTATAAGAGCCAGCCTGAATCGCAGCGGACGGTAATCAACCAGGTGGAGTACCGGCCCCTGGAAGGCTTTGTGTTTGCGGTATCGCCCTTTAATTTTACGGCCATCGGGGGCAACCTGCCGACTGCCCCGGCTATGACCGGCAATACGGTGCTCTGGAAGCCTGCCTCCACGGCGGTATATTCCAATTACCTGGTGATGAGGATTTTGGAAGAATCGGGCCTTCCTGCCGGTGTAATTAACTTCCTTCCCGGTTCCGGCGCAGAGATCGGAGACTATGTCCTGAAACACCCCGATCTGGCCGGGGTTCATTTTACCGGTTCATCTGCGACCTTCCGCAATATGTGGAAAATAGTAGGCGAAAACATCGCCAACTACAAAACCTATCCGCGCATCGTAGGCGAGACCGGGGGCAAAGACTTTGTGGTGGCCCATCCTACTGCCGGCAAGGACGAAGTGATCACCGCCCTGGTCAGGGGCGCCTTCGAATACCAGGGCCAGAAGTGCTCTGCGGCCAGCCGCGCTTATATCCCCGAAAGCCTCTGGAAAGTGACCAAAGACGACCTGGTTTCCACCACCGAGGGGATCAAGGTCGGCGATGTTGAAGATTTCACCAATTACCTGAGCGCGGTTATTGACCGGACCGCTTATAACAAGATCAAGGGCTACATTGACTACGCCAAAGACTCCTACGAAGCGGAGATTATTGCCGGAGGCCAGTGTGATGATTCCACCGGGTACTTCATCCGGCCCACCCTGATTTTGACCACCGATCCGCACTTCAAGACCATGGAAGAGGAGATCTTTGGGCCCGTCCTGACGCTTTATATCTATCCCGACCATGAATATGAAAAAACCCTGCACCTGTGCAATGAAACCTCACCCTATGGCCTGACGGGCAGTGTGATGGCCAAAGACAGGGCGGCGCTTTTGAAGGCTGAAGATATATTGACCCATGCCGCGGGCAACTTCTATCTAAACGACAAGCCCACCGCGGCCGTAGTAGGTCAGCAGCCTTTCGGGGGTTCAAGGGCTTCCGGAACAAATGATAAGGCGGGTTCAATTTGGAATATGATCCGCTGGGTATCACCGCGCTCGATCAAGGAAGACCTGGAACCGCCAAAGCATTACCGCTACCCGCACCTGGATGAAAAGTAAAATTAAAAGCTTTAAGACCTGAAGGAATTAGGGGGACGGTTCTTTTTATTCCAATCAGGCTCACCATCAGCCTTTTTTAAGTCCCCGGAGGCCCAGTATCTGTTCATGGTGATTCAATACGGTTTTAATATTGCAAGCAAAAAGAGGTGGTATGATGCTGTTTTTATCAGAAAGCGACATCAAAGCAGCTATTGACATGAAGGGGGCTATGGATGCCCTGGAGATGGCCTTCCGGGTTCATTCAGAGGGTAAAACCAAAACCCCGGTCCGGACCCAACTGGACCTGGATACGGTCAACGGGATCGGTTTGTTTATGCCCAGCTGGGTGGAACCGATCAAGGCCATGGGCATTAAAACGGTTACGGTTTACCAGGATAACCCCGGCCGGAACCTGCCGGTTATCCAGGGGACAGTCCAGTTATTTGACGGCGAGACAGGCACCCCCATAGCGGTTATGGAGGCTTCTTATATAACCAAACTGCGCACGGGCGCTTCCAGCGGGGTAGCCACCCGATACCTGGTCCCTCAAGGGGCCAGCCGGGCGGCCATTATCGGGACGGGAGCCCAGGCCTATACCCAGCTCTGGGCGGTTTTAACTGCCGTTCCGGGTATTGAGGAATATAAGATATTTGACATTGAGCAGGACAAGGCGCAGGCCTTCAAGGAACAGGTGGAAAAAGACTTTAACGGGATTACATTTATTATAGCCGGTTCGGCGGCCGAAGCGGTAAAAGAAGCGCAGGTTGTCACCACCTGCACTACAGCCAGGGAACCTGTATTTCTCTATTCAGACCTGGGCGAAAAGGAAGTCCATATCAATGCCGTGGGCGCATTTACGCCCCAGATGCAGGAGATAGATGCCGCGGTAATGAAAAAGGCGGACAAGCTTTATGTTGATGATCTTGAGGGGGCCCTGGCCGAATCGGGCGATTTGATCATTCCTATGAACGAGGGGACGCTGGCGCAAGAAGATATTGACGGCGAGATCGGCGAAGTGCTTCTTGAGAGAAAGCAGGGCCGCGAAGCGGGTGATCAGCTAACCGTATACGAAACCGTCGGCATGGGATCGCTCGACGTGGTCGCCGCCCGGGCCATTTTTGAGAGCGCTCTTAAAAACAAGATTGGCACCGAAGTGTCCCTGGAATGAAAACGGACCGGTTTGAGTGAGTTAGCAGATCGCTTATGCACTGCATTCAGGTTTATTAAGTATATTGATGGCTGTCAAAACCGCCGCTGTATTGAAGGGTTAAAATCTCAAGGTTCAGGCTTTACAGGAATTAGTTCAGGGAGGATTTTTCTCTGCAAGGCAGGATTAATGGCAAAGCCGTCGAATAAGCAGGAGTATGTCGAGCCGGTATCAACCGGCCTCTTATTTCAGGAGGCAATAAGCGTTATGAGCTTTAAAGTGCGCCTGGCCCTGGTTATCCTCATAGTCCTGGTTATGTTTATACTGCACAACAGTTTCTGGTTGTGGGACCTGGACAGCCGCCTGCCGCTGCTATTTGGGTTCATGCCTTTTGCCTATTCATATTATATCGGTTACACGATCCTGGCCGTCCTGGCCATGAGACTGATCATCGGCCTGGCCTGGCCGGATCCCCCGGAAGATCTTTTTGAACAGCCTGAGCAAAAAAAGCAAGTAGAAACCAGGTAGATCATGATTGTGAGAAGGAGCAAGCTCAGCGGCAATGACTAATGTCCTCGGAATTGGGCTTCTGCTGTCATATTTGTTTATCCTCATCGCCATCGGCGTATACGGAGCCAAGGTGTCCCTGAAAACCAGGGAAGACTATTTCCTGGCCGGGCGCGGGCTGGGCAGTATTGCCGTTTTCATGGCCCTCTTCGCCAGCAACATCACCGCTTTTACGATCATCGGCCATGCCGGTTTTTCCTATGAAACCGGTTACGGTGCTTATGGCTATGTGATCGGCTGGAGCATCTTTATTACTCCCTTTACCTATTACCTGGTCGGTTACCGGTCCTGGCTGCTTGGCAAAAAGTACGGCTTCGCGACCCAACCGCAGGTTTTCGGCGGAATATTTAACAGTAAGCTGATTTCCCTCTTAATGCTGGTTTTGCTGCTCTATTATACTCTGCCTTACCTGGTGGTAAGCATTATCGGCGGCAGCCTGGCTTTTAGCACCGTAACCGAAGGGCTGGTTCCCTACTGGGTTTCCGCCATGATCTTGATCGGCTTTTCCTTGATCTATACCTTGCCGGCGGGTTTCCGGGGAACGGTATGGACCGATATTTTCCAGGGGACTCTCTTTTTGGTGGTGGCCGCTTTCCTGCTCTCGGCTGTGGGGCGCGCCCTGGGCGGTTTTTCTGAAATAACCTCCGATATTGTGCAGAACAACCCGGCCATGCTCGAAAGGTCGCTTGCGGTTGAACTGGCCCCGATAAACTGGTTCAGTTACTCTTTTGTTAACTCCATAGCAGTTGTTGTGTTTCCCCAGATTTACACCCGGATCCTGGCCGCCAGGAGCAGTTCCAACCTCAGGCAGGTCAGCCTCTATTATCCGATAGCGCTGGCCGTGATTTTCGGTATTTCCACCCTGCTCGGGGTATGGGGGTCGGTGGCCGTCCCCGGTTTAACGGGTAAAGAGACCGATAATATTGTGCCCCTCTTAATTCACCAATTTTTGACACCCACCTGGATGGTCCTGGGCCTGGTGGTTGTCCTGGCCGTCGTTAAATCATCAATCGATTCCCAGCTTTTATCGGTTGCCCACCTGGTTACCGACGACCTTTTGCCCCGTTTCAAACGGATCAATTCCCAGCAGGCCGTCTTTCTGGGCCGGATACTGCTGGTAGTTTTTGCCGCGATCGCTTACTTCATTGCCCTGATGCGCCCGGCAGCGATCCTGAGCATTGCTGGATTTGCCTTTTCAGGTTTTTCGGTGATCCTTCCGGTTATGATCGGGTCCCTCTACTGGCCCCGGGCTACCAGCCAGGGCGCCTGCGCCGCCCTGGTCCTGCCGGCGATCATGCTTCACCTCTGGTACCTGGGTATCCTGCCCCCGTGGACTACATTTGGGTTTATGCCCGTATTCCCCTCATTTGTCCTGGCTGTGATAACCCTGGTTGTAGTTTCTTACTTTACTCCAGTTCCTTCCCCTGAACAGCGGGAAAAAACTTTTGGCCTCTTTGAGCGGGTTTTTAAATAGTGGAGGTAATGAGAAATGGCCCCCGCGATCTGACCGGCCGCTTAGTGGTGATCCTGGCCCTATTTTATATCGCCGGTATTGTCACGGTGCGCCTCTGGATCGAAGACCCGCAGGCGGCCCTTTTTCCGGCAGCCCTGGTCCTCATTTCTTCAGCCGCCGCTTTATATTTTAACTGGATCGGTATATATAAAATAGCGGTTCTTTTAGTGGCAGCCCTGTGCGGAGGGGCCGCTTTCTTTTATTCTATTCAACAGCCCGCCGGCGGGGTGCTTAATCATGCCGGCGGGCCGGTATATATCGAAGGCACAGTATCCGAAGAGCCGCTTTTTTATGAAGATCACGGGGCCTATACGCTGCGGGCTGCAATTGTGGAAACCGGTGAGGGGCGTCAAAATGCATCAGGCAGTCTCCTGGTCAGGATATATGGAGAAAATGAAGAAAAATATCGCTATGGTGACAGGCTGCGCCTGAGGGGCTCCATTGTCGAACCGCGCGGACAGCGCAATCCCGGTGGATTTGATTACCGGTTCTATCTGAAAAGCCGGGGTATTGATGCCCTGCTTTATCCCCAGCCCGGGCAGGTAGAATATTTGGGAGAAGGAGAAACCGGCTTCCTATCTACAATGTCTTTTAAACTCCGCGCCGATCTGGTTGCAGTCATAGAGTCAACCCTGCCTTCACCATCCGGCGATCTTCTCACAGCGTTCCTGTTCGGGCAGAGGCACCGCCTCCCAGAAGATATCGAGCAAAATTTTCAGCGCGCCGGGGCCGGGCACCTGCTGGCCGTTTCCGGCCTCCATGTGGGCCTGGTTGCCGCCCTGGTTATCGGACTGTGGAGGCTGCTGGGGCTGCGGGGACGCCTTCCCCTGATTTTGGCCATTCTACTGGTTTGGGTTTATGCCTACCTGACCGGGATGCGGCCTTCCGCCCTCAGGGCGGCCGTGATGATCTCCATGGTCTTGGGAGCCCTGCTTTTCGAGCGGGACCGGGACCTGCCCACGGCCATAGCGCTGGCAGCCCTGGTTACCCTGGCTGTCAATCCCCTGCTCCTTTTCGGTCCGGGATTTTTGCTGTCCTACGCCGCCACCCTGACCCTGATCTATACCTACCGGCCCCTGGAACGCCTGCTCGGTTCAGCGGGCCTGCCCTCCTTTTTCCGGCCTCCCCTGGCAGTGGTCCTGGCGGCCCAGCTCGGGGTTTTGCCCCTCTGCGTTTATTATTTTCAGCACCTGCCCACGGGGGCGGTCTTCTTTAACCTGCTGCTAATGCCCCTGATTACCTTTATAATTGGGCTGGGTTTGGCCGGCGCCCTTACCGGCCTGCTGTTACCGCCGGTTGGAGAAATCCTGCTCTGGGCCGCCCGCCCTCCGCTTGAACTGATCCTTAAAATTATTGAATGGAGCCGCCTGCCCGGTTTCTATATCGCCCTTTCGCCGCCCGGGATCCCCTGGTTGGTTTTTTTTTACAGCCTGTTGGCCGCTTTTCTCTGGTTTTATTACCGCTGGGAAAAGCAACTTGAAACCGGTGGACAAGGATTCCGGTTTAGCGAATACACTTTCAAAACCCTGGCCCGGCTGATGCCTGCCCCGCCCTTACGGAAACGGGCCATTTACGGCGCCGTCCTTCTTGTTGCTGTCTTAGTGATCTGGAAAGGAATTATTTTCCCGCCTGCAAGCGATTTAAAAGTTACTTTTATTGATGTAGGCCAGGGGGCCTCGGCGCTGATCGAGGCGCCCTGCGGGGTTAATATTATGGTTGATGCCGGAGGTGAACTGCCTTTTCACGGGGCCCCGGGAGAAATAGGTGAACGGATATTACTGCCTTTTTTGAGACGCGAGCGGATCGATAAAATTGATCTGGCCATCATTAGCCACCCTCACGAAGATCACTTTGGCGGTTTTATCCCCTTAATCGGCCTGGTGGAAATAGATCAGCTCCTTATATCTCCGGTTTCCGGAGGATCTTTGTATTACGAAGAACTTTTAGAACGAGCCGAAGCAGAAGGAATCCGGATTGAAAAAACCGGAGCCGGACAGACCTGGAGCTGCGGCCACGGCCTGGTGATGGAGATTTACGGTCCTCCGGATATATTGCTGAGTGGAACCAGAAGTGACCACAACAACAATTCCGTTGTTTTCAGGTTAAGGTTTGGCGAGATCAGGATGCTTTTCACCGGAGACATTGAAGATCCGGCGGTCGCCGATCTTTTTAAGCGCCGGTTGGATCTGAAAGCCGATCTGCTCCAGGTTCCCCACCACGGTGGATACATGGCCCAAATGCCTGAATTTTTAGAGCAGGTTCAACCCCGGGTGGCTGTTATCCAGGTGGGATCCAATCCTTTTGGGCATCCGCACTCCTTTGTGATTGAATCGCTGGAGGAAGGGCGGGTGCAAATTTTCCGCAACGATCTCCACGGCGCTGTAATTGTTGAAACGGACGGCCTTGAAATGGAAGTTTATAGCACCGAAAAGCCGCTGCCGGCTCTGCAGTGAGACCGGCTCGTTAATAAAGGAATCGAGCTTTGCCTGGCGAAATATTATTGTCGGAAGAAGCTGTAACCGGGAGGACGGCCTTGGAATCTGAAGAATTAAAACAGCTGGTCAGGAAAAATGATAATGACTCGCGGCGCCTGCTATTCGAAGCTTACTACAGGAAAACTTATGCTGTCGCTTATAACATCCTGCGCAGCCGTGAAAATGCCGAGGATATTACCCAGGATGCCTTTATCAAGGCTTTTCAAAACATTCCTCAGCTCCAGGATGAAACAAAATTCGGGGCCTGGTTGGCCGTTATTGCTTCCAACCTGGCCCGCAACTATTTAAAGCGGGAAAAGCGGATCCACTACACCGACCGGGAAGTAATTGCCGACGGGGCCTCGGAAGCAGATTATACCGAAGAATCGGCCCTGCGCAGCCTGGAAGTCGACCGGGTCAGGCAGGCGATCAAGAACCTGCCTCCGGATCATTACCAGGTCGTGGTCCTGCAGTATTATTATGACCTTCGGGTGGAAGAGATAGCGTCCATGCTCAAGGTAAGCTCTGGCACGATAAAGTCGCGTCTTCACCGCGCCCGGCAAAGGCTGGCCCGGGAACTGGAACTAAACCACGATCCCGCTTGTCATATTAACAAAGGAGGTGAGCAGGAATAGTGCCTGAAAAGAACAAACCTGAACAATTAAACGATGAATTGATCCGCAAAGCCTTAGACCTTGATTTTCAGGCCGTAGAAGCTCCTCCGGCTGAGCGAAGCTGGCGCCGTATTGAAGCAGAGTTAGACCCTGATCGAAGCCGGAAACAGGCGCGGGCTGCGGGCTGGACCCGCTATGCCGCAGTAGCCGCTGCCGCCCTCCTCGTGATTGGCTTAAGCAGTATCGGGATCATGCAGATAACCGACCTTGCTTCGCCCGCTGCAGATGAGGCCCCCATGATAAACGCCGAACGGGACATGGAGGCCCTGCACGTTGAAGATGAAGATGTTGCCGTGGCGGAAGAAGAAGTTGAAGATGAAGATATTGCCGTGGCGGAAGAAGAAGTTGATGATGTCGAAACCTTTTTGGAAGAAGAAGTGGTGGTCAGTGACCTGCCGCCTTTTGAAATTGCCACAGATCCTGCTCCCCCGGAGTGGCAGGCAGTTTTAAACGACAACCTCTTTTTTGAAGAAGCCGTCCTTTTAAACGCAGGAGAGGGGCCCGACTATAAGGGGGCCATCTATTCCGGGGAAGAAGAGGTCCTCCTGTGGGTTAAATCGGAAGCTGACCGGGAAGCAACTGCCAGTTTCATCGAATATCTGGGCGAGCATATCCAGCTGGATACCCGCCCGCTACAAGAACTGAATGGATATATCCATTTTGAGGTGGCCGGTCAACCGGGCCTGGCCTGGCAGGAAGACAACCAAAACCAGGCCCTGGTAGTGATCCTCGGTCCCGTTTCATTAGAACAGCTGGAAAGTATAACTGCTGAACTAGACTAAGCTTATTGCAGTTACTGCTTTACTTAATTGCTTTACTGTTCGATATATTTCATCATCTTACGTAATTTTTTACCTACTGCTTCGATCTGGTGTTTTTCTTCTATTTTTCTTAAAGCTTTGAACTGGGGCTGGTTGGCCTGGTTTTCGGTAATCCATTCCAATGCAAACTGCCCGCTCTGGACTTCTCCCAGTATTTTCTTCAATTCTGCCCTGACCTGGTCATTGACGATGCGGGGCCCCCTGGTCAAATCGCCATATTCGGCGGTGTCGCTGATCGAATCGCGCATTCTTTCCAGTCCGCCTTCGTAGATCAGATCAACGATCAGCTTCAGTTCGTGCAGGCATTCAAAGTAGGCGATTTCAGGCTGATAACCGGCCTCGACCAGGGCTTCGAAGCTGGCTTTGATCAGGGCTGTAGTCCCGCCGCACAGAATGACCTGTTCTCCAAACAGATCAGTTTCTGTTTCTTCCTGGAAGGTCGTTTCGATCACACCGGCCCGGGTGCAGCCGATTCCCTTGGCATAGGCCAGGGCCAGGTCTTTCGTGTTGCCGGTGTAGTCCTGGTGAATGGCCAGCAGTCCCGGCACTCCGGCTCCTTCCTTATGCAGCCTTCTTACCAGGTGGCCCGGGCTTTTGGGCGCCACCATGAAAACATCGACATTTTCAGGAGGGATGACCTGGTTGTAAAGGATGTTAAAACCGTGAGATACTACCAGGGCTTTTCCTTCGGTTAAATGAGGCAAGACCGACTCTTTGAAAACAGCCGGCTGGTGGTTGTCGCCGATCAGAACCTGGATCACATCCGCCGCTTTTGAAGCTTCGCTGACGGTGGCCACTTCCAACCCGTCTTCTTTTACCTGATCCCACCGTTTACTCTCCCGATGCAGCCCGACCACTACATCCAGCCCGCTGTCGTTCAGATTTTGAGATTGGGCATGCCCCTGGCTGCCGTAACCCAGTACTGCGATCTTCTTGTTTTTCAGGATGCTTAAATCTGCATCCTGGTCGTAATACATTACCGCCATTTGTAATAGTCCTCCCTAAAAATATAATAACTTTATAAATTAGCTGTTTATGATTAAACTCCTGCCGGAAAAGAATGTAAAGTTTAACCCGGCCCCGAAGCAAAAAATCAGGCCTCAATTTTACCTCCCTGTATGATACAAGTTCTAAAAAACTGCCCTAAAAAAGAGTTGAAAGTTTACAAAATGTTTACAATAAAAGGCCCCAATTAGCTGTTTTTAGGCCAGCCAAAGGCAGAAAACCGGTCGCGATCGAAAACAGCTGTGTTATAATGACAGGGCAAATGCCCGGTTTGCCTTGTAGTTTTTATCTTGAAGAGCTCCAGGAAAGTAAGGTGTTATGGAAAAAATATTTGATTTAAGCTTTATGCTTAACCAGTCTTCCAACGTGCTGGTGCTGATCCTTAGCCAGTACTTAAACGGGCTGCTGGTGATCCATAAAAATGTCAAGGTCAATTATACCCGGAAGATCAACCATTTTCTGCTTTTTTTTATCCCAATATTTTTAAACCGCGGTTATGCCCACATCGAGGCTTTCGATCTATATGCCATTGGGGCTGCCCTGGCCGTGGCCAAGTTCATCTTTTACATAAAGCCGATCCGTGACCGGGTGCCTTTTATAAATGTTATGTTCCACTCATTTGATCGGCCTGAAGATCGGCCTCATACACTGAAATGGATCGTAACCCAAACGGCGGCGGGTTACGGGGTTCTTCTTCCTGCCAGCATAATTTTTGCCCATTACGACCTGCTGCACCTGGTCTTAATCCCGATCCTGATTTACGGCATCGGTGACGGGCTGGCCGAGCCGGTCGGAGTCCGTTTCGGCCGCCATAAATATAAGTCCTACGCTCTGTTTACCAGTAAATCCTATGTCCGCACCCTTGAGGGCAGTGCTGTTGTTTTCATAACCGGCCTGGCCGTTATCGGTTTCTTTCACAGCTATTTCAACCCTTTGCAGTTCACCGCGGCCATGGCCGTCATTCCATTCCTATTGACACTAGTGGAGGCCTATTCTCCCCATACCTGGGATTCGCCGACCATGTTTTTTTTCGGATACCTATCTCTATTCGGAATCATGATCTACTTATAAGACCCCCTACCATTACCAGTTCAGTTAATGTTATAGTGATAGGGGAATTATTATTAAGACAGGGGCAGGATAATAATGAAAGCGTCAGTTTACATGAAACGGGGAAGCGTGCTCTTAGCGGCGGGTATACTTCTTGGTGTTTTGTTATCCGGATGTCCTCTGGATGAGCCGGTAGAACCGGAAGAAAAGGTCAGGTTGGCCGCCAATGAACAGTTTATCGTTGAAGAGGAAGGGCTTAAACTTCTGGAAGATGAATACGGTCTGGTTTTTGACGAGATCCATGAAATGGCCCTTGGCTTGACCCATGAAGCGCTAAAGGTGGGAGATGTAGATGTGGCGGTCGGCTTTACCACTGATGGCAAGATTAAAGAGCTGGAACTGACCAAGCTTGAAGATGACAAAGAAACCTTTCCGGCCTCTAATCCGGCGCCGTTGATCCGTGAAGAAATTCTGGATAAATACCCGCATATAAAAAAGGTTATGGCCGAAGTATCTTCCAGGCTTGATAACCGAACCATGATCGGGCTCAACTACAGGGTGGATTTGGAAGAAAATGAACCGGTTGATGTGGCCAGGCAGTGGCTCCTGGACAATAATTTAATTACAGAAATAGCCAGGATCCCGGTTGAAGGCGAGCCGGTTGTTGTCAGTTCGAAAGAATTTATGGAGCAAAGGATCCTGGGTCAGATTACCGTCCTGGTCCTTGAAAGTGCCGGCATTCCGGTCACAGAACTGAAACCTATTGCCGGGACAGAAGCGATAAGGCGGGCGCTGCTGTTAGGAAACATAGATTTATACTGGGAATATACCGGGGTTGTCTGGGAAGAAGTCTATGAACAGGAACAGAGAATTACTGATCCGGAACAGGTTTACCGCAAGGTAGCTGAAAAAGATGCCGAAGAAGGCCTGGTCTGGTTGGATTACGCGCCTTTAAATAAAACTTATACCCTCATGATGCGAAAGGATCATGCCGCTGAACATGGCATCACAACCATCAGCGATTTGACCGAATGGGTTGAACAGGTCCGGGCAGGAGAGCTGCAGTAATGGAATTACCACCCCTTACAGGCCATATATTTTCTCCAAATCAAAGCACTGAACGAGCATGGCGCTGGTTTTGCCTTTTCTTCACCCTTTCCCTGGTTGTTATTTTATTCCTGTTCTGGTATCCGCTGCGCGATACCGGGTTTACCTATTCCATCGTTTCGATAACTGTCCATAACCCAGTGGTCCTGCGTATATTTCAGGTTATAACCAGCCTGGGTAGTGAAGGATTCTTTTTGCTTTTTTTATCTGCAATTTACTGGTCTCTAAATAAATCCCTGGGTTTCTGGGGCCTGATCCTGATGCCCTCAGCTATTTTTATTACCAGTGAAATACCCAAGGACATTCTCAGGCTTCCCCGCCCTGATGTGCCGGGGATTACCGTTCCAACCTATACCTTTCCCAGCGGTCATACTTCCGGTGCGGTTAGTGTTTGGGGTTACCTGGCCATTATGCTAAAAAAACGCTGGCTCTGGATCTGGACTGTCGTAATCGTCCTGCTGGTCGGGCTCTCCAGGGTTACTCTTGGTTATCATTTCCCGGGGGACGTAATCGGCGGCATCGTGACCGGTATGATTTTCCTGGCCGTTTTTTTGGGCGTCGGCCTGGGCATGATCGAAAGTAAAGTTTATGAAAAATTTACTTTTCAGCACCTGCTCTTGCTGGCCCTGGTTATCCCGGTGGGGCTGTCGTTTTTGCCCGCCACCTATGCTCCCAATTTAATGGGCTACCTGGCGGGAGCGGGAACGGGGCGCCTTTTGGAGAGAGAAAAGATAGACTTTGATCCCCGGGGAAGCAGGCTTCAACACCTGGCCAGGGCCCTGATCGGCGCGGTCACTATAGGGGTTATTATACTGGGCCTGGGATCTGTGCTGCCTACCAACATCCATTTCATTACCTTTACCCTCCATGCTTTATCTACTTTCTGGGCCACCTTTCTGGCCCCGCTGCTGTTTGTAAAAACAGGGCTGGCCCGCCGGAACAGCAGCCCTTAAACTGGAACTCTGAAAAATAATTCAGGGGTGCAAATATCTAATTATTATTGTATAATAATATACAGGATAAAGTTTTTTGATACTGTTCGGCACCATTTATACACAACAAGGAGGATGAAATATGAGTTTGAAAGGAACCAAAACTGAAAAAAACCTGTTAACTGCGTTTGCCGGAGAATCACAGGCCAGAAACCGCTATACTTATTTTGCCAGCCAGGCCAAAAAAGATGGTAATGTCCAGATCTCCGCCATTTTTGAAGAAACGGCAAGCCAGGAGAAAGAACATGCCAAGAGGTTATTCAAAAAACTTCAAGGCGGAGAAGTCGAGATCCAGGCCGCTTTCCCGGCCGGCGTAATCGGCACTACCAGGGAAAACCTGGAAGAAGCCGCCGGCGGTGAAAATTACGAATGGACCGATATGTACCCCGGTTTTGCCAAAACGGCCCGGGAAGAAGGTTTTGACGAAATAGCGGATATGTTTGAAGCGATAGCTGTGGCGGAAAAACAGCATGAAAAACGCTACCTGGGTTTAATGGCCAATATAGATCAGGGCAAGGTCTTTAAAAAAGATCAGCCGGTCCGGTGGTTCTGCCGCAACTGCGGCTATGTCCAAGAGGGTGATGAAGCACCAGAAGTTTGCCCCTCCTGCGACCATCCCCAGGCCCATTTCGAAGTTATCTGCGAAAACTGGTAAAAAAGCGGCGGGACCCGGAAAACCGGGTTCCGCTTTTGCATTGGCAAGGGCGGCAAAGGATTCATTATTTGATAAGGAAAAGCTGATCGCCGGTAATGATTTATTAAACCTGCGCTATCAACAAGTAAAAAGTTAATTAAATTAATATTTTTTACAAGGAGGCTGTGCATTGAAGCTGGCCCGCTATCTTATTAATGACCGGGTAAAACACGGAATAATGGAGGGCCGGGAACTGCGGGAAATTATTAAACCCGAGGGAGACTGGGATTTTAAGGTTGTGAAAGAAGCCGGGCCGAAAGCGGACCTTTCAGATGTTAAATTACTTGCCCCCTGCCTTCCTTCCAAGGTAATCTGTTTGGGTTTGAACTACCGCAGCCATGCCGAGGAATTAAACCTGGCCCTGCCTGAAGAGCCGATTCTTTTTATGAAACCTTCCACTGCTGTTATCGGCCCCGATCAAGGCATATTATACCCGCCCCAGAGCAATAGAATCGATTACGAGGCCGAACTGGGGGTAGTTATCGGCCGCCGGGCTTACCGTGTGGATCGCACCGAAGCCCCGGACTGTATCCTAGGCTACACCTGCGCCAATGATGTGACCGCCCGCGACAAGCAGCCCCTGGACGGGCAGTGGACCTATGCCAAGAGCTTTGACACGTTTTGTCCCCTGGGTCCGGTTATAGAAACAGAGATAACAGATCCGGAGGCTCTTACTGTTACAGGTTTGCTTAATGGGAAGGTTGTTCAGCAGGCTTCGACTGCCGATCACATTTTTCCCGTTGCTGAAATTATCGAGTATGTTTCAAACTGTATGAGTTTGCTGCCCGGAGATGTGATCCTGACCGGAACTCCTTTTGGTATTGGGCCCTTTGAACCGGGAGATCAATTCGAAGTTAAAATTGAAGGGATTGGAACTTTGAAAAACCGCCTGGACCGCATATCTTAAAGTGGCGATTTATTGTGGCCCAATGACTGGTCCATAAAAAAGCTGAAATTTCATTGAATTTTTGCCGAAATTGGTGTTGTCTTTGGATAAGCGATCGTATATAATAAGAAAAGAATTTAAGATCGGCATAGAATAAATCCACTTTCAGGTTTGAAGGGTTAAACTTGGATCATAATTACATCTAAATAATTGCCGGTCATAATCAAGTTTGCTATACTTTTTCTCCCTGATGAGGCAGCGTAGCCGCTGTCTCTTTTTTTCGAAACTCTTATGATTTGAAAGGAAGGTTTTAATGCACATAATTATTGTCGGGGGTGGGGGAGTAAGCTATGAACTGGCCCGCAACTTGTCTGAAAAAGAACAAGATGTTGTGGTTATTGAAATAAACGAAGAAAAAGCAAAGCGGTTTAAAGAAGCCCTTGATGTAATGGTTATTGAAGAAAATGGAGCCAATGCGGCTGTGCTTGAGCGGGCGGGCATAAAAGATGCTGATATGCTGGTAGCGGTGACCCAGTCCGATGAAGTCAATGTTATTGCCTGCATGGTGGCCAAGCAGTACGAGGTGCCGATTACGGTTTGCCGGATCCGCAATCCTGAGTATGTCGGAGATTCATCGGTTTTAACCCCGCAGCAACTGGGGATTGATGTGGTTATAAACCCGGAAAAAGTTGCGGCTATAGAAATTTCCAAAATGCTCCATTTCCCCGATGCCAGCGAAATAGAGTATTTTAACCATGGCAAGGTGATGATGGTCGGCATTACCGTCGGGAAAGAAGCCGACATTACCGGTGTCCCACTGCGCGATTTGCCAATTAACCCTGATGCGGTAATCGTTGGCATAAAAGATCCAAAGGGAAAATTTGTAGTCCCCGGCGGGGATGATATTGTTCATCCTGGAAACAAAATTTATCTGCTCGGGAAAAGCAAGACTCTTAAAGATATCAGTTCACTGCTGCACCATGAACAGAAAAGGATCAACCAGGTGACAATTATGGGTGGTGGTATGATCGGTGTTCAGTTGGCCCAATTACTCGAAAAAAGTAAACAGCATTTTAATGTAAAAATTATAGAAAAGGATGTTGAACGTTGCGAAGCTCTATGCCGGGATCTGGATAAGACTCTTGTTTTGGAAGGCGATGCTACGGAGATAGCCATGTTGGAAGAAGAGGATACTGACCGGGCTGATGCGGTTGTTGCTGTAACCGGTGATGATCGAAGTAATATTGTTGTGGCTCTCCTGGCCCGCCAGTTTGGGGTATCAAAAATTATCTGTGAAGTAATGCGGCCTCATTATGTTCCTGTTTACAGCACCCTCGGGATAGACAGCGTAATCAACCCCCGCATTTTGGCGGCATCTCAGATTCTTCGTTTAACCCGTAAAGAGGATGCCGTGGCATTTTCCCTTCTGCAGGATGAAAAGGCCGAGGTGGTGGAAATAGTCCTGCCGGAGAATGCAAAAGTAGTCAATAAGAAAATCGCCGATGCCCAGTTCCCCCGCGGTATGATTATCGGTTCCATTGTCAGAAATGATCAAGTTATAGTCCCCCGTGGTGATACCATGCTCCTGCCGGATGATCACCTGGTTATTTTTGCCATCCCCAAGGTCAGCGCTATCCTGGATCGTTATTTTGCCCCTCCCATGGGCAAAGAAAGCAAGGAGTATCTCAGGAATAAGCTGGTGCATAGTGAAGAAAGTTGATTTTTCCATCGGGTAAATGTATGATAAATTAAATATAAATGCAGCAATTACGAAGTATTTGGTTGAAGGGGATCTTATAGTTGCGCCACTTCCGTATTCCATACCTGCTGGGCATCATGCTCCTGTTCCTGGCCCTGACCATGCTTTTACCTGCTTCGTGGGCGGTTGCCGCAAAGGGAACGGATCAGATTTCGTTCTTAAAAGCGATTTTGATTACCGGTGTTGCAGGCGGATCCCTATACTTGTTTTTTCTTCCTTCGCGTGGTTCTGAACTTAGCATCGTTGAAAATTTTACCATTGTTACTTTAGCCTGGTTTGTAGCCGGTATTTTCGGAGCGCTACCTTATCATTTTTATGGTGTTTTCGAAGGCAACTTTTTACAGGCGTTTTTTGAATCAGTTTCCGGTTTTACAACTACCGGAGCCACCCTGATTGAAGATATTGAAATTCTTCCCCGCGGCATCCTGCTATGGCGGAGTTTAACTCAGTGGCTTGGTGGGATGGGTATTATAGTGCTTTTTTTAGCCGTCCTGCCCAGGTTTGGATTTCGCAGTATGACTATGTTTAAGGCGGAAATACCAGGGCCGGTTGCAGAACGAGTGGTGCCAAGAGTGGTGGAAACGGCCCGCCGGCTTTGGTTGATCTATCTTGCCTTTACCCTGGCCCTAATTTTTTTGTTAATGCTGACCGGAATCAGTTTTTATGATGCCATTGCCCACGCTTTTACAACTATGCCTACCGGCGGTTTTTCACCATATAATGCCAGCATCGCTGCTTTTAACAACCCTGCGGCCGAAGTTGTGATCATCTTTTTCATGCTTTTCGCCGGGATCAACTTTGTTATCTATTTCCGGTTGATCCGTGGCGAATTCAATGTCCTGAAAAACCCTGAACTCAGGTTCTACCTGCTCGTGATCCTGGTGGGGATCTGCCTGGTGACCATAAATACCCTGGAACAGGCCGGCGATTGTATTGTCCTTGCCCTGCGCCAGAGCGCCTTCCAGGTAGTATCTATTACCACTACGACCGGTTATGCCACGGCTGATTTTGATAGCTGGCATAACTTTTCCCGTCTGTTTTTGCTGATGGCCATGTTTATAGGAGGCTGCGGGGGCTCGACGGGGGGAGCTATGAAGCAGGTGCGCTGGATGCTAATATTTAAATATGCTTTCCGCGAACTGTCCCGTGTAATTCATCCTTCCGCTATTTCCTCGGTTAAGTTAGGCAAGCAGTTTGTCAACGAAGAAGTGCTGCGGTCTGTTATGGGCTTTGGGTTCCTTTATCTTATGATCACGGTTGTTTCCACGCTTCTCCTCGCTTTAATTGGCCTGGATACGGAAACGGCCTTTTCAGCGGTAGCGGCAACAATCGGCAATGTCGGTCCCGGGCTTGGCGGGGTTGGTCCGGTAGAAACATACCAGGTTATACCGCCAACCGGACAGTTTATCCTGTCAGTTTTAATGGTGGTCGGCCGCCTGGAAATCTTTACAGTCCTGGTCATTTTCCTGCCCGAATCAAGACGCCTCTGGGTCAGGGCTTTACAAGGGAAGAGATAGCCATGGTATCTTATCAGTCCCTGTTAAAGCAGTTTAAAGAGGGCAAATTTGCCCCGGTATATCTTTTTTACGGCGAAGAAAAATACCTCCAGCAGGAGTTTACCGCCCGCCTGGCGGAAAGCTTCCTTGGTTCTGAGATCGAGTACGGCCTGGAAAAAGTTGATGGTTCAGAATATGACTTGGAAGACATAATGGCCCGGCTCAATGAAGGGGGACTTTTCTCCCGGCGCCGGATCGTGGTTGTTGAAAATCCTCCCTACCTGACCCCGCCCCGGAAAAAGGAATTGCGAGATGAGTCCAAGGATGAGGCCGGGCCGGACAACCGGGAAAAACAGAGCGCCGATCTGCTGACCGGTTACCTTGAAAACCTCGATCCCGGAGATTTCGACAGCGTCCTGGTTTTTTTAACACCGGGAGCGGACAAACGAAGGCGCTTCTTCAAGCTAATTGATAAAAAAGGCGTGGTTGTTGAATGCGCAGCCCTGAAAGGTGATGCCCTGGCGGCCTGGATCCGTAAAAAAGCTTTAAAAATGGGCAAAAAGATGGACCGAGGAGCAGTGGAAAGGCTGCTTTTAGCCGGCGACCATAACCTGCATTACCTGTCCAATGAACTGGATAAATACCGCACTTACCTGGGTGATGAAGGGGATACAATCACCGTTGAAACGGTGGAGACCTTGTTTGCCGGAGATCTGCAGGGCAATGTCTTTAAACTGGCCGATGCCCTGGCTGAAGGAGCCCTTGCCGGAGCCCAGGACTTCCTGGATCTTCTCATGAAAAGAAGGGAGCAGCCCCTGCTTATTCTGTTCATGTTGACCCGTCACTACCGCCTGCTCCTGCAGGCCTTCAGCCTGCTGGAGGAAGGGCGCAGCGGGGCCGACCTGGCTTCCATCCTGGGGGTTCAGCCTTTTGTAGCCCGCAAATTAAAAGAACAAACAGCTTTATATAACCGCCGGGTCCTGGAAGAAGCGATGCTTGCCCTGCAGAAAACCGACTGCCAGATCAAAACCGGTTGCCTTGAACCCGCTCAGGCGTTACAATTAGTTTTAAGCCGGATTGATCATGTGCAGAGAACTGTTCGAAGATAAAACCCGCTGGATATTTATTTTATTGCAGGTTGAGCTCATATAAGGAGTGATCGAGATGACAGAAAGAACGGGAGTTGACAAGGACAAACTGGTTAAAGAAGTTTACCAGCGCGGATATGAGCTGGAACAGCGCTATTACGGCTGTGCCCAGTGTGTAGTGGGAGCGATCCAGGATTTTTTCCCTATGAATGCTGCCGTTTTTAAAGCTGCCACTTCATTTTCAGGCGGAATTGCCTCATCAATCGAGGGATCCTGTGGGGCCCTGACCGGCGGGATCATGGTTTTAAGTTACTTTTTTGGCCGTTCCCGCGAAGAATTTTCCGATATCAGCCTATTGCGGCGCCCCGGACCCCTGGTCCAGGAATACTGGGATATGTTCCGCGATAAATACAGCGGCGAAACCTGCCGCGAAGTCCAAAACTACTTCTTTGGAACAGCTTATCACTTTCTCGACAATGATGAATATTATGAATATGAAAAAAAAGGCGGGCATAAGGACAAATGCCCTGCTGTTGTAGGCGAAGCCAGCGCCTGGCTGGCTGAAAAACTGATCGAAAAAAAGGTTCCCATCCTGAAAAAATAAAATGCGCTGGAGGGTCGGGGAGGCTGATATTTTTATAAGCGAGAAGATTTTAAGGCTTAAACAGGAAAGCTTCACCATTAATTTCTATGTTCATTGAAGTGAGAATCAAAAAACGCACAAATACAAACCAGCCTTCTTCGCCGTCCTGGCAGAACAAAGGCTGGTATTTTATTGCCTTAAAATTCTATAATTAACCCGGCCGGATTAATTGAGGCTTGCAGAATTTTAACCGGTTGCTCTTACGTTAAACCTGCGGGAGAGACTGGACTTTTTGCGGGCCGCATTATTTTTATGCAAAATTCCCTTGGCTGCCGCTTTGTCAATCTGACGCACAGCCTGGTGAAGGGTCACTTTTAGCTCTTCATCGTCTCCGCTTTGGAGCGCTTCTTCAAAGCGGCGGATTGAGTTTTTGACCATGCTTTTGATGCGCTTGTTTCTCTGCTCGCGTTTTTCAGTTTGTCTTACCCTTTTAGCTGCTGATCTGATATTAGGCAAACCCCATACCTCCTTTCCTTGCTCTAAAACACTGTCATATTATCATCAGAGGAGATAAAAAGCAAGCCTTTGTTTTGTTTGTGGAGAGAGCTGACGCTTAAAGCCAATCCAATTTTTTCAGGTTTTTATTTTGACCAATGGCTACTACAATATCTTCTGATTCAATAACGTCTTCTGCAACTGGAGATAGGTTAGTCTTATCTCCGTGGTTGCGGCGCAGGGCTATGACATTAATACCATGGCGGGCCCGCAGGTTGAGTTCTTTCAAAGACTTGCCCACCATCTGCTTCGGAGCCACAACCTCAACCACACTGTAATCCTCTGAAAGCTCAATCATGTCTATAATCGAGGGGGCAACCAGGCTGCGGGCCAGTTTATGTCCCATATCTCGTTCCGGAAAAACTACCTGGTTAACCCCTATCTTTTCAAGCACCTTACCATGTAAGGCAGTCCGGGCTTTGGCTACAATACATTTCGCTTTCAGCTCAATGAGCAAAATTGCAGCCATAATGCTGGCCTGCACATCATCACCGATTGCTATAACCACGGCATTGAAATTCTCGATATCCAGGGCTTTCAGGGTAGCTTCGGAAGAAGCATCCGCCTGTGCAGCGTTGGTTACTTCATCGCTGATTAGCTGAATTTTTTCTTCATCATCATCGACAACCATTACATCGTGACCCATATCATAAAGTGTCTTAGCCACGCTTGTCCCGAACCGGCCGGCTCCGATTACTAAGAATTGTTTGCTCATTATATATCCTCCTTTTAGAATAGCATACGGAAAATGCCAAACAGCTTAAAACTAACCAATCATCAAGTGTTCTTCAGGATATTTTATAGCATCATCTTTCGGTTTTTTCTGAGCCAGGGCTACCAGCAGAGTTACCGGGCCTATCCTCCCGCAAAACATAGTTGCAATCAAGGCAATCTTGCTGGGATTACTTAGTTCCGGAGTAATCCCTGATGAAAGCCCCACTGTGCCAAAAGCTGAAAACGCTTCAAAAAAAAGGGCCATAAAATCATGGTTTTCAAATAAAGTCATTAAAAATGTAGTCGTGAAAATTAATGCTGCCGCTGCAATGATGATCGATATCGCTTTCATGATATGATATGCGGGCAGGCGGCGTAAAAACAGCACCGGTTCATGCCTGCCCCTGACCATGCTGACCAGGGTAATTAGCACCAGCCCGAAAGTGGTCGTTTTCACTCCTCCGCCGGTAGAGGTAGGAGAGGCTCCGATAAACATCAAAACCATTAAAATTAATAAAGATGAATAATTTAGCATCCCCGTGTCCAAAACGCTAAAGCCGGCTGTGCGAGCGGTTGCCGATGTAAACAACGCTGCAAATAGCTGTGCTCCTATTGGCAGATTACCCATTGTATCCGGGTTGTTATGTTCGAGCAACAGGACCAGAATGGTTCCGCTGACCAAAAGGGAGGCGGATATGATCAGAACCAAGCGGCTGTGCAGGGAAAGGTGTTTGCGGTGTCGGAATCGCCTGATCAATTCAAGAATAACCGTGAATCCCAGGCCCCCGATAATAAAAAGGAACAAAATTGTTCCATTTGTAAGGTAATCAGTAGGGGAAAGGGTCAGGCTGACATAATTGCCAAAAAGATCGAAACCGGCATTGCCGAAAGCTGACACGGCGTGAAAGGCCGCAAAGAAAACCCCCTGCCCATATCCGAGATCGGGGATAAACCGAAAACATAACAGCGATGTGCCGATTATGATAAATAGTAAGGCTATAACAAATATTGCCTTAACCAATGGGACGAGATCTGCCATAGATTCTTGATGCAGGGCTTCTTTGACGATTATGCGATCTCTTAATGAAATTTGCCGTCCTAAAAAAATAAAAATCAGTGTTGACATGGTCATGAAACCAAGCGCACCTATAAATATCATGATCATGATCAGGCCTTGCCCGAAAGGATTGAAAAAGGTGCCTGTATCAACCACCACCAGACCGGTCACACAAACTGCTGAAGTGGCCGTGAACAAGGCATCAATGTATGCGATACCTGCTCCTTCATGGGCCTGCGGCAAACTGAGCAGCAGTGAACCGATCACTATCAAACCCAGGAATCCTGAAGCCATGACCCGCGCCGGATTTAACGGTTTTCGCCTTTTGGACAAAAGTGTTCATCTCCAGCCGGAGATTATTTAAATGCTCATTCATTTTTAACAAGTTTGACTTTCTATAGTTTACTCCTTCTTTCTGGTTACATCAACAATTGTTTATCTAAACCTGGTTTACAATTTGGTCGACGGGAAGGAGAAAAATCGATAGTTATAGAAATTATAAATAACCCGGATCATATATTGAGTTAAAAGGGCATGCTGAAAGGCGGTGCGGGAAAATGAAAGTGCTCAGCAGTGCGGCGATGAGAGAAGCGGACCGGAAAACCATCGAAGAAATCGGGCTGCCCGGGGCGGTCCTGATGGAAACGGCAGCCATGCGGGTGGTTGAATTAATCAGGCATAAGCTGCCCTGCGCAAAGCGCTTTGCCGTCCTGGCCGGGCCCGGAAATAACGGCGGAGACGGCCTGGCCATAGCCAGGCTGTTAGAAAATGCCGGGCTGTCGGGCGCGATATGGAGCACCGTAAAACCGGGTGGATACCGGGGCGATGCCGGAATCAATGAGCAGTACCTGGAACGGGCTTCTTACCGGATCAACCGCTTTGGAGGCGGGGAAAGCCTGGATCAATTCCGGGAGGAACTTAAAGCCGTCGATTTTGTGGTGGATGCCCTGCTCGGGATTGGAGTGGACCGGGAAGTAGAAGGCCTGTTTGCGGAATTGATTGAAAGCGTTAACGATTCAGGCCCGCCGGTAGTGGCTGTAGATATTCCCTCCGGAGTTAATGCCGATAGCGGGGCGGTAATGGGCTGCGCCGTCCAGGCTGACTGGACGGTAACCTTCGCTTTTCCCAAACTGGGCCTGCTGTGTTTTGAAGGAGCCGAAAAGGCCGGGGAGGTATACGTCGGCCAGATTAACATACCCCCGGCCCTGGTCGAAAATGAGCCGGTCGATTTGCTTACACCGGCCCGGATCCAGGGCCTGCTGCCGGATAGGAATAAATCCGTCCACAAGGGCAGCCTGGGCCGGGTCCTGATCGTGGCCGGCTCGCCCGGAATGACCGGCGCTGCCGCCATGACCGGCGAATCGGCTTTGATGGGCGGAGCAGGTCTGGCTTACCTGGCTGTGCCCCGAAGCCTGGAGCCTGTGGTCAGTGCCCTTCTGGTAGAAGTGATTACCGTTTCCCTTGAGGAAACCAGCGCGGGCATCATAAGTCCTGCAGCGGCCGCCGCAATCCTTGACAAAGCCGGCCATTGTGATGCTCTTGCCATCGGTCCCGGGCTGGATCCGGGCAGCGATACGGCCGCCCTGCTTGAAAAAATAATTATTGCTTCGCCCGTGCCCCTGGTGATCGATGCCGGGGCCCTGGAAGCGTTAAAAGGCCGGATGGAGTTGCTGAAAGGAGCCAGGGTTCCGGTAGTAATCACCCCCCACCCCGGTGAAATGGCCCGCCTGGCCGGTCTATCGGTCCGGGAGGTGCAGGAAAACCGCCTGGAGGTGGCCCTGGACCATGCCCGCAATTGGGATGTTTGTTTACTGCTGAAAGGTTATAATACTATCATTGCCGCCCCTGATGGCAGAGCCGCCATCAATCCCACCGGCGGACCGGGGCTGGCTACTGCCGGATCGGGTGACCTGTTGACGGGCCTGATCGCTTCCTTTATGGCCCAGGGCCTGGAGGCTGAAAATGCCGCCCTGGCCGGCGCCTTTATGCATGGTCTAGCCGGAGACCTGGTCCCGGAAGGCAGGGGCCATATGGCCCGCGAGATAATGAGTTATTATAAGCAGGCCTTTAACTACCTGAAAGAAGCCGAAACCTGCAGGAATGTAAATCCTTACCTGACCGGGGTCAGGATCTGTTAATAGATTATTACTTGTTTTGGAGGTATCAGAATGCTTGATTGCATGATGAGCAACGAAGAAAAAAAATTACAGGAAGAAGTGCGTGCTTTTGTCAAGGAGGATATTGACAGGCAGCTCCTGCGGGATATGGACGAAGATAAAATCCGCTATCCCCGCCAGTTCCTGGAAAAGGCAGCAAGCCGCAACCTGCTGGGCCTGCGTTTTCCGGAAAAATACGGCGGCAGGGGCATGCCCTGGGTATCAGAAATTATAGCCCTGGAGGAAGTCGGGGTCCTGGGGACCTCCCTGGGATGCCTTTATTCACTGGTCAGCATTGTCGGTGAAGCGATTGATAAATTTGGTTCTGATTACTTAAAGGAAAAATACTTAAAGCCGACCCTGGAGGGGAAGCTGACCTGCGCCGAGGCGCTGACCGAACCCCGCGGCGGCTCGGACTTTTTCGGGGCCACCTGCACGGCCATTAAAGAAGGGGATCACTACGTCCTTAACGGGCAAAAGCGCTTTGTAGTCGGCTCGGAGGGGGCCGATTATTTCATGGTCTACGCCAGGACCAACCCCGAGGCCCCGCCTCATAAATCGATCAGCGCTTTTATAGTCGAACGCTCTCCCGAGGTCAGGGCGGAATATCTCTACGGCTTGATGGGCACCCGCGGCGGAGGCACCGGAAGGCTCGTCTTCAAGGATGCCCGGGTTCCGGCTGAAAACCTGCTGGGAGAAGAAAACAACGGGGCGGCTATATTTTACCAGATGATGATTCCAGAAAGGATGACCAGCGCCGGGGGAGCAATAGGAATGGGCCGGGCCGCCCTGGAAGTGGCCGCCCGGTACAGCACCAGGCGCAAAGCTTTCGGACAGGAAATTAAAAATTTCCAGGGAGTCAGTTTCAAGGTTGCCGACAGCATTACCAGCCTTGATACGGCCAGGGGCATAGTATACCTGGCCGCCCGTTCGGTAGATGCCGGAGATCTGCCGGGCCGGTCAAGAAGGCTGGTCTCGGAGGCCAAAAAAGTGGCTACTGAAAACGCCTGGCAGATAGTAAACAATGCCCTGCAGGTCATGGGCGGTATCGGCTACACCAATGTTTACCCCATCGAGAAAATGCTCCGTGACGTCCGCCTGATCATGATCTGGACCGGAACCAATGAAATCATGGACCTTATTATCCAGCACGAGTATTACAGGGAGTTGGCCAAAGAAGGTTTTAAGGGCCGCGATATCGAATTTGATGCACCGGAAGCGGATCAAGAAGAGGAAAAAATTTATGAATAAAAGACGGGCCGAAGCAGTGACAACCTGGTAGGGGGAGAATAAAACCAATGGGCAAAGAACTTGTCAAGGTGGGTTTGGTGGGAGCAGGCACGATCGGCAAAGGAGTGGTCGATCTGTACAGGCGCAATATCAACTTGATCAATAATAGAATTGATTTTGAGCTGTCCCTGGAAAAGGTGGCCGACCGCGATCAAAGCCGCCTCCAGGCCCTCGGTCTGGATGAAAAAAAACTGACCACGGAAGCGGCTGATGTCCTTGACGATCCGCAGATTGAGGTAGTGATCGAACTGATCGGCGGGATCGAGCCGGCCCGCAGCTTTATTGCCAGGGCCCTTGAAAATGGCAAACATGTAGTCACGGCCAACAAGGATATGATGGCCCATCATGGCTGGGACCTTATTTCCCTGGCCCGCGAGAAAAATCTGAACATTTTTTACGAAGCCAGTGTCGGCGGAGGTATCCCCCTGATTCGCCCCCTCAAGCATAACCTGGTCGCCGACCGGGTCCGGCGGGTGCTCGGTATTGTCAACGGCACCACCAACTATATATTTACCCGCATGGACCGGGATGATTTGAGTTTGGAAGATGCTCTTTCTGAAGCGCAGCGGCTGGGTTTTGCCGAGGCGGATCCCACCAACGATGTCGAAGGGCTTGATGCGGCCTATAAGCTGGTAATCATGGCCAACCTAGTTTTCGGCAAGAAGGCCGTTTTCGATCAGGTCCACATCGAGGGCATCAAGGGTGTTACTTATGAAGATATCTCCTATGCCCGGGAAATAGGCTACACGATCAAACTTCTGGCCATCGGCGAAGAGCTCCCGGAAGGGCTGGCCCTGAGGGTTCACCCGGCCCTGGTACCCCTTGAACATCCCCTGGCCTCGGTCCGAAACGAACTAAATGCTGTTTTTATAGAATGTGAAGCCGCAAAAGAGCTTATGTTTTACGGGCCCGGGGCCGGGCCCATGCCCACTGCCGCCGCCATTTTATCCGATGTTGTAGAGGCGGGCCGCTGCATCCGATTTAACATCGCAAACGGGGTAGTGGAAAGGGAGCTGCAGGACACCGGTTTTGTCCCGGTGGGGGCCCTGGAGGCCCGCTTTTATTTGCGCTTCCTGGTGGAAGACCGGGCCGGCGTTTTCGCCTCCCTGGCCAATGCTTTTGCCGATGAAGGCGTCAGCCTTGATATGATCATCCAGAAGCGGCGGGTTGGAGATCTGGCCGAAGTGGTCCTGGTTACCCACCAGGTTAAAGAAGAGGCCTTTCACCGGGCCCTGAACAAGGTAACAGATATCTCTGCCATTCAGCCCAACCCGAGTATCATCCGCCTCCTCAACTAAGAAAGCCTGAAAGAATAGTTTGCTTTAAAGTTTTAAAGGCTGCTTTAATAGGAGGGTCTTGTTCATTATATATGCCATGTGGCGGGGCACCGAAGCCGGGTAAAAAAGGGCCCGGCTGTGCAGCAGCAGCGCCCCGGCCAGGGTTGGTATAAAAGGTACCCTGAACTGAGATTTATAAAAACGGTTGTAAATATCTCCGGCTTGTGCTCCCGATTGTTCTGCTTCTTTAAGGGCGCTAAAGGCTAAATGAGCGCTGGTAAAGGCATTGAACAGGCCTTCTCCGGAAAATGGCTCCACCAGGCCGGCAGCATCGCCGATTAGAAGCAGGTTGCCCCGGCCTGCTTTTTTTAACGGCCCCAGGAAGGGCAGGGGCCACCATGAAAGCCCGGATCCGGCCCTGTGGTTTCTAAATATGCGCCCGTAAGCTTTCTTAAGCAGCCCCGGGCCCAGGAGGCCGCCCACGCCCCGGTTGATCCAGCCGGGGCCGTGAAAGGACCATCCCATTCCCCCCAGGAAAGGCAGGGGATAAAAATTAAGGGTACCCGGGTCTGCTCCCCTGTTTTCAATTTCGGGCCCGGTTTCGATCATTTCACTAAAACCGCGGCCGCAGGGGCTTAATCCCTGGGCTCTTAGGCCCGACAGCACTCCGCACCGCCCCAGGGCCCCGTCGGCCCCGATCACGTAACGGGCATAAATGGGGGCGGTGCCGTTTTCAGCCATCCTCAGGCGGTAATAGCCCCGGGTGCGGGAGGCTGATTCCGGCTCATCCAGCGCCTGCAGGGTATGTTCCACCCGAAGAACAGCCCCTTTGCCGGCAGCGTAACTGAGCAGGCAATGATCGAATTGCTCTCTTTTTACCAGCACTCCCAGCCGCCGGCCGGACCGGAACTCGAAACTCCGGCCGCCGGTGGTTACCCGGATCGTAAAGACCGCTTCCCCCGGGATTTGATCCTGATCCAGGTCGGGCGGTAGGGTTGAGAGGGCCCGGGCGGATACAAAGCCGCCGCAGGGTTTAAAACGGGGTAATTTATTTTGCTCCAGGACAATGGTAGAATAACCGGCCTCCGCCGCAAGGGCAGCCGCCAGGGAACCGGCCGGTCCGCCTCCGATTACCGCCAGGTCGTATTTATGTTCATTGATCTGCATATTTGCTGCGCTGCCTCCGCTGCTGCCGGCATGGTAGTAAGCCTTTGCGCTTAATTATAGCACAAGAGGGGCTTTCCTTACTTGACGGGGATATACAGATAGATTAAAATTATCCCTGTGGTAGCTAAAGGTTACCAGGGACTGAACATTGCTGGAGGTCACAATATTGCCACCAGAACAAGCCCGGGATTAAGAATATCGGCCCTTTCCCCGGCACTGATATGACTTGCCGGCCGGCTGGCGAAGCCGGCCTGTTTCATCTTACCGAACCCAAATTAAGCGCATCCGGAGGCTGATACTAATGCCCTTTGATTTTGGCAAAGAAGTGGATCACGTGGCCCGCCTGGCCCGCCTGTCTCTTGAAGAGGATGAAAAAGAGCGGATGGCCGGACAGCTGAGCGATATTCTAAAGACCGCCCGCCGGATCCAGGAGCTCGACACTACCGGCATTGAGCCTACTTCGCATGTCACGGAACGACCGGCGGTGTTGAGAGAAGACCGGGTCAGGCCTTCCCTGCCCCTGGATAAAGCCTTGCGGAATGCCCCGCGGCGGGAAAAAGGCTTTGTCAAAGTCCCGAGGATTACCGTCTCTGAGCAGGATCAGAAATAAAAGGCCGGGAATTGGTGCCTTTTTATTAATGCTTTAAACCGGAAGTGAGGTATAATATGCGCCTGTATGAAATGACTGCCGCCGAGTTGAGCCGCAGGCTGCAGTCCCGCGAAGTTAGTTCGGCTGAAGTAGTCCGAAGCTTCCTGGAGCGGATCGATGAAGTCGATCCCTACCTGCGAGCGTTCATTACCCGGACCCCGGACCTGGCCCTAAAGAGCGCCGGAGAAATAGACAGCAGGAGGATGCGCGGCGAAACGCTGCATCCCCTGGCCGGGGTGCCGATTGCCGTTAAGGATAATATATCGACCCTGGCTCTGCGCACCACCTGCGCTTCCCGCATCCTGGAAAATTATATTCCCCCCTTTGACGCCACGGTTGTTGCAGCCCTTAAGAAAGCCGGGATGCCCATTCTGGGCAAAACAAACCTCGATGAATTCGCCATGGGTTCATCTACCGAGAACTCTGCCTTTTTCCCTACCCGCAACCCCTGGGATCCGGGCCGGGTCCCGGGCGGCTCGAGCGGGGGTTCCGTGGTTGCCGTAGCCACCGGGATGGCGCCCCTGGCCCTCGGTTCCGACACGGGAGGTTCGATCCGGCAGCCGGCTTCACTATGCGGGGTAACCGGTCTCAGGCCCACTTACGGGCGGGTTTCCCGCTACGGGCTGGTGGCTTTTGCCTCCTCCCTGGATCAGATCGGAACCGTGAGCACAACCGCCCTTGACGGGGCCCTGTTGATGAACCTGATCGCCGGTTACGACCCCCTCGATTCCACTTCCCTGCCGGAAGAAGTCCCGGACTACAGGGCCGGACTCGAGCCCGGGCTGGAAAAGCTGCGCGTCGGCCTGATCAGGTACGGCAGGGTGGACGGGTTTGACCCGGAAGTGACGGAAGCGGTCAACAAGGCCGCCTCCATGCTGGAAGAACATGGCGCCAAAGTGGGAGAAGTCTCCTTGCCGCTAACCGACTACGGACTCAGCGCTTATTACCTGATCGCTCCTTCCGAGGCCAGTTCCAATTTGGGCCGATATGATGGGGTCCGCTACGGGTTTTGTGCTGATGGGGACAGTATCGAAGCTATGTTTAGCCGGACCAGGGGCGAGGGCTTCGGGGCCGAAGTTAAGCGCCGGATCATGATCGGGACTTACGCTTTGAGCGCCGGCTATTATGATGCTTACTACCTGAAAGCGATGAAGGTAAGGACCCTGATCCGCCGCGATTACGAAAAAGCCTTTAAAAAATTTGATCTGCTGCTGGGCGCAGCCTCGCCGACGCCGGCTTTTAAACTGGGGGAAAAGACTGAAGATCCCCTCCAGATGTATCTTTCCGATGTATGCAATATAACCGATTCCCTGGCCGGGGTGCCCTCGCTGGCCGTACCGGGGGGCTTTCATTCCAGCGGCCTGCCCCTGGGGCTGCAGCTGACAGCCCGACCCATGCAGGAAAAACTGCTCCTGAAAACCGGCCGTTTTTTCGAGGAGCAGCGGGCGGAATATCCCCTGCGCCCCAGCCTGGATTTTCTGGAAGAAAGGGGCGGCGGCTATGAAATATGAAATTATAATCGGCCTTGAGATTCACCTGGAATTATTGACCGCTTCCAAACTGTTTTGCGGCTGCAGCACCGCTTTTGGCCGGGAGCCGAATACAAACTGCTGCCCTGTCTGCCTGGGCCTGCCCGGCAGTCTGCCTGTTTTTAACCGCCGGGCCATCGAGCTGGCTGTAACCGCGGCCCTGGCCCTGAACAGCGAGATCCGGCTCTGGAGCCGTTTTGACCGCAAGAACTATTTTTATCCCGACCTGCCCAAGGCTTACCAGGTATCCCAGTATGATCAGCCTCTGGCCCGGGGCGGTTACCTGGAAGTGGATGTTGCAGTTGGGAAGCGCAGGATCAACCTGGAAAGGGTCCACCTGGAAGAGGAGGCCGGAAAACTGGTTCATGCCGGTGACTCCATCATCGGCTCCGGTTATTCCCTGGTCGACTATAACCGGGCCGGAATACCGCTGTTGGAAATCGTTACCGCGCCCGAAATGCATTCCGGCCGGGAGGCCCGCCTGTTCCTGGAAGACCTGCGGACAGTGCTGCTCTATGCCGGGGTCTCCGACTGCAAGATGGAAGAAGGTTCGCTTCGCTGTGACGCCAATATTTCGCTCCGCCCCGAAGGCAGCAGTATACTGGGCACCAAGGCCGAAGTTAAAAATATGAATTCTTTCCGTTCGGTGGAACTGGCCCTCGACTACGAGGTTCAACGCCAGGAAAAGGTGCTTTCCGGGGGCGGTTCGGTGGTCCAGGAAACCTGTCACTGGGACGAAGAAAACAAACAGACCATTACCCTGCGGGGGAAAGAAGGATCTTCAGATTACCGCTATTTTCCTGAGCCGGATCTTCTGCCCCTGGTCCTGGAAAATACTTTTGTAGAGGACCTGGGCCGGTCCCTGCCGGAACTGCCCTCAGAGCGCCGGGAGCGCCTCCGGGAGCAGTACGGCCTCGAGAAAGAGGAGGCTTTCCTGCTTACGGCAAACCGGGAGCTGGGAGATTTTTTCGAGAAAGCGGCCAAAGCATACCCTGTTTACGACAACCTGTTCAACTGGGTTCAGGGCGACCTGCTTTACCAGCTGCGGGAAAACGATAAAAAAGTAGAAGAAATCGATCCGAATTTGCTGGCCGGACTGCTCCAGCTCCTGGATGAAGGAAGCATAAACCGGCCTGTAGCCAAGGAACTGCTGGCAGAAATGGTCCAAAGCGGGGCGGATCCAAAAGAAATGGTCAGGGAAAGGGGCCTGGAACGTATTTCCGGGCGGGACCGGCTGCTGCCCCTGGTGGAGCAGGTGATTGCCGAGAACCCGGAAGCGGTTGAAAACTACCGGCAGGGCAAAAATAAAGCCCTGGCCTTCCTGGTTGGCAAAGTGATGGCGGCAACGAAAGGACGGGCCGATCCGGCCGAACTAAACCGCCTTTTGAAAGAAAAAATTTAAAAGATGATTTTTCAAAAGACAGGGGATTTAAAATGAAAAATAACGACAGCCTGGTCATAGTAGGAGCCCAGTGGGGAGACGAAGGAAAGGGCAAAGTTATCGATTTCCTGGCCGCCGGTGCGGACGTGGTGGCCCGGTTCCAGGGTGGCGATAACGCCGGCCACACCGTGGTCTACGGAGCCAATATTTTTAAGCTCCACCATATCCCCTCGGGTATCCTTAACCCGCGGTGCACCAGCCTGCTCGGCAGCGGGATGGTTATAAACCCGCTGGTCCTGCTGGATGAACTGGCCGAGCTGGAAAAAAGGGGCATCAGCACCGCCAACCTGAGGATTAGCGGCAAAGCGCACCTGATCATGGCCTACCATCAGGTCTATGACCGGGCCAATGAAGAAATGCTGGGCGAAAACAAGATCGGCACCACCGGCCGGGGTATCGGGCCGGCTTATGCCGATAAAGCCCTGCGCCGTGGTTTGCGGGTCATCGACATGACTGACAGCAGGGTCTTCAGAGAGCGCCTGGCCCAGGTTCTACCCCTGCAAAACCGCCTTTTGAAAGATGCCTACGGGCATGAAGGATATGAGTTTAACCGGCTGGTTGAAATCTACCGCCCGGCCTGTAATAAGCTGAGCCCCATGGTGACAGACACCTCCAGGCTTCTCTCGGAGAGCCTCTCTGAAGGTAAAAAAGTCCTTTTTGAAGGGGCCCAGGGGGCCCTGCTCGATATTGACCACGGCACTTACCCCTTTGTGACTTCTTCTTCCACGGTGGCTGCGGCGGCAGGCTCCGGCAGCGGATTGGGTCCCCAGTGCGCTTCCCGGGTTTTAGGGGTGCTAAAAGCATACACCACCCGGGTCGGGGAAGGGCCTTTCCCTTCCGAGGAAAAAGGAGAAGCAGGTGACCTGCTAAGAGCCCAGGGCAGTGAATTTGGCACTACCACCGGACGCCCCAGGCGCTGCGGCTGGTTTGATGCGGTCATTGCCCGTTACGCCGCCCGCATTAACGGCTTGACCGGGTTGGCCATAACCAAGTTGGATGTCCTGAGCGGCCTGGAAACCATTAACATGGCCGTAGCTTATCAGTGCAGCGGTTCTACCATAAAAGAATTTCCCTCCAGCATAGCCGAGCTTCAGAAATGTGAGCCTGCCTACGAGATTTTTCCCGGCTGGCATGAAGACATATCGAGGGCCCGCACCATGGACGACCTGCCGCAGGCGGCCAGGCAGTACCTGGAGGCGATGGAAGAAACGGTCGGAGTTCCTATAGAATTGATATCGGTGGGCCCGGACCGGACTCAAACCATAATCAGGCCCCAAACTTACCTGGCCGGCTGGTGTGGCGATTAAAAAATATTTATAAATATAATCAAAAATAAGAATATATCGGGCAGGATTCTCATACCTGCTGGGCGAATAATAAGGAATTATCGCAATAAATTAATATCACCATTCAATTTAGCCTTAATTAGATATCAGAATTTATTATCATAGCGGATAAGGAGGAGTATAATGAAACAGGGTTTGCGGAGTTGGTTAAAAGTAGTAATCGGTTTTGTATTTTCTATTACTATATTGATTACATTTTTTACTTATTCATTGTTCGGGGTTAAAGCGGAAGACACCGTGCGGGTCATTGTTACTGAAGCGACCCCTCCCTATACTGAAGTGCAGCTGCTGACCGTTACCCTGCAGCCGATGATAATTCATAATGTATTTTGGCTTAGCCTGGCGGGCCTCGGCTTCTTAATGATCTTTTTATACTTTGTCGATCAAAGGTTTAAAGTATTTCTGGCTCCCGGATTGATCGCCCTGTTCATGACCCTGTTTGTCGGTATTATTATGTTTGCCTTGATAGAAAATATTTTTGCCGATGTCCAGCCTTACCAGGAGTTGTACCTGGAAACGGCCATGGCCCGTTTTTACCAGATGGTTACCGGAATGACTCTTTTTGGGGTGTTCTTAATATTCCTGTCATATTATGGAGACCAGATTGTATCTACATTGAAAAGGAATTGATCCGGGCCTGTTCAATTTGGACAGAGGGCAGCATTAGGGGGGCGGATGTAAGGATCGCCCCTTTCTTATTGCTACCAACTCTTCTCTGCCGGGAGGATTAGCTAAATGAAAATTCTCCATACAGCAGACCTCCATCTTAATGAAAAAAATGACCGGCGCTGGGATGCCTTTGGGGAACTGGTCAACCTGGCAAGCAGGGAACAGGTTGCGGCCCTGATCATTGCCGGCGATCTCTTTGATCAGGATGTCGCCGCTGAAAATATGCGCGGCAGGCTGAGGTCGGTTCTCGGCGCAGGCGCTTTCCAAACCATTATTATCCCCGGCAATCATGATTGCAGAGCCTTCAGAAGCGGCCTTTTTTTTGGCGAGAATGTATTCGTGATTAGTGACTGGCGGAAACCGGTCTGCTTAGGAGATACGGCCTTTTGGGGCCTGCCCCATGCTGATATAAGCGCCGGGGCCCTGGCCGCCCGCCTGCGTGAAATGGCCCTTCTGATGGATTCGGCCCGGGAAAATATCCTTCTTTTTCACGGGGAGCTGCTCGACACCTTCTTCACTCCCCTGGATACGGGTCAAGAAGGGACCCGGCGCTGCATGCCGGCCCGGCTTTCTTTTTTTGAACCGCTTCCGGTCAGTTATGTTTTAGCCGGCCATTTCCATTCCCGTTATGCCGCCTGGCAGATCGAAAAGGGGGGGCTTTTTATCTATCCCGGTTCACCGGTAGCGGTGACCAGGCGGGAAACCGGACGGCGCAAAGCAAACCTGATTGATGCCGATCAAGCTCCCCGGGAAGTGAACCTGGACAGCTTTCACTATGAAAAACTGACCGTCACCCTCGATCCTTTTTCCCAGCAAGATCCCCTGTCCGATCTGGATCATGAACTGGACCGGCTCCATCCGGGCGCCAGGATCCTGCTTACTGTAGAAGGTCTTTTTGACAGTTCTGCTTTATATATGAGCGAAGCCGAAATGGCCGCTGAAATCAGGCAGAAGACGAAGCAGGTTGGCGCCGACGAACCGGTTTTTAATTTTGTTGATGTCCGCCACGTCCTCGAAGATGACCTTTTTAAAAAATTCAGGGCCTTTCTTACAGAAACTGACCTTCCGCCCGAGCTAAAAAAAGAAGTGGAAGCAATGGTAATCCAGGCTTTCCGGGGGGTGGCGCGGTGTTCCTGAAGGAATTTGCCATCACCCGTTACGGGCCCCTTTCAAGCGGAGCAATAAAGCGCCCGGGCCTCTTCACCCTGTATCATGCTCCCAACGAAGAAGGAAAGACCCTGACCATCGATGCCCTCCTTAAAATGATGTTCAGCAGCCGGGAGCTGAAGCCATTTGATGGCGTGAAGCGAGTTGAGGAAACCCCGGAAGGCTACCTGGTGGCCACCTCGGATGGGAAAGAGCTAAAATTGCCCGAGGCGGGCAGCTTAGCAAGTCTTTTCGACATCAGCCCGCTTGAATTCAGGAATATTTTCCTGATCCGCGACAGCGATCTGGCCCTTACCGGCGAAGAAGAATTTTACCGCGGTGTAACCGGACGCCTTACCGGCATGCGCACGGAAGAGATAAAGAGCATAAAAGAAAACCTGCAGGAACTGGGCGGTATTACAGCCGGTGGGGATTTTTTGAACACGGCCCCGAACAAACTTAAAGATAGATATATAAAAGCTAAAAAAATACTGACAGAGATCGAAGCTTTGCTGGAGGAATTGGAGGCCGAGGGTTTCAGCCGCTTTGAGGACAAGCTGGCCCTGCTGGAAGAGCAACGCAGTGAAACAGAGACCCTCCTTGAGAGCTATGCCGCAGCTTACAACCGGGAACTTTATGAAAAAGGCCGCGAGGCCCTGGTTAAGCTACGGATGGCCCTGAAGGGACTAAGCAGCCTGGAAAAATATAATCGCGATGATTACGAAGCCTGGCAGCGCGCCGAATCAAACCTGAACTATTTAAACGATGAAACTAAGGGCCTGGAGAAGGAATGCGGCGATAGAAATCAACAGCTGCGGGCAGCTCTTCAAAAAAGGGATCAGAAAAGACAGGAATTTAAAGGGCTTGAGCTTACCTTCGGCCTGGTTAAAGAAAGAATTGAACCGGTCCTTGAAGAATATAACCACTTGAGCGGGGCAGGCCGTAAAGAAGCAGTCTTTTTAAAAAGCCCCTTTGTCAAAAAAACTGCCGCGCTATCAACCCTGGCCTTCATAATTGCCCTGGCGGGCGCTGCAGTCCGGTCCGACTGGTGGCTGCTCCCGGTGCTTTTTGGCTCGCTTTTACTTACCCTCTCCTACGGACTGCTCCGGTTCAGGGTTACCCGGAGAAAAGCTGATTTAGCCCGGCTCGAAGCAGCAATCTGCTCCGAAGCGGAAAGACTGGATCTTCCCGCCGGTGACCTCCAGGCGGTCCGCGCCGCCGCCGGCCGCTTAAACAGGGCCCTAGAACTGGGCGCTGATAGTCTTGAAGAAGCTGAAAAAGAGGCCTGGTGGCTGGAGAGGGAGGCCGGACGCCTTGGAGAAGAGATTAAAAGCCGGGAAGAAAAGACCAGGCTGGAGGAAGGCATAATTTCCGGAATCAGGATTCCGGCCGGGGTGGAAACCCTGGCCCAGTATTACAATCGGCTGGAAGAGAAGCAGGTCCTGGGCGGCGAAATCGAGACTCAAAAAAGTGTTTTGCAGAGTCACTTCGGGGCCGCCGAAGGCTTTGCCGGGCCGGAAAAAATTTTATCTTACTGGACGGAGCAAACCCAGAAGCTGGAAAAGTTCGCCCGAAAAGCAGCCAATCTGCCTTATGACCAGGACGCTGTTGATGAGTTGAGCAGAGAAAGGGAGCAGGTAGAAGGAGAGATAAAACAGATCGAAGAAAAAATAGCCCGGAGCGGCGATCAGCTGCGGGACCTGGAAAAAGAGATCAACAAACTCCTTCTTCAGGAAGAAGAAACCTACCTGCCCTGCCAGGCTACAGTAGACCTGGAGGCGTCCCGGCAAAAAGTGGGGCACTGGATCGAAAAGCGGGAACGCGACCGGAAAAAGGCCCAAATAGCCCTGGATATTTTTAACCGTATCGCTGCTCAAGAGGAGCAGAAAGTGAGTGTTCTTTTCGGACCCGGTAAACCGGTCAGCACATATTTTGGCACCATAACCGGCGGACGCTACCGGGAAGTTCTTTTTGACAGTGTTCAAAACCGGGTTAAAGTTTCACCTGTTGACGGTCCTGTCCTCGAGGCCGGCAGGCTTTCCGGTGGGGCCTACGACCAGCTCTATTTTTCGATTCGCCTGGCCCTCGCCGAGAGCCTGCTTCAGGGCAAAAAGGGGTTCTTCATTCTCGATGATCCCTTTATCAAGGCCGATGCGGGCCGCTTGAAGATCATGCTTGGCATGCTTGGGGCGATTTGCCGGGAAGGCTGGCAGGTTATTTACTTCAGCGCCAAGGACGAAGTAAAGGCCGCCCTGCAGGAAGAAATTGATGCGGGCCGGGTGCAGGCCGGTATGATATCATTATAAAAGGCGGTTTATCCGCTCCAGTAACCGGTAAAGGAGGCATAAGAATATGTATTTAACCGTTCTTGGTTGTTATGGGCCCTACCCGCCGGCAGGAGGCGCCTGTTCGGGCTACCTGCTCAGGGAAGATGGATGCAGCCTTTTGATTGACTGTGGCAACGGGGTTTTGAGCCGCCTTCAGGAACAAATTGATTTCAGGGAGCTTGAAGCTGTCCTGCTATCCCACCTGCACCCCGATCATTATTCGGATCTCCTAATTATGCGTTACGGCCTGGTCATGGCCCGGAACAGCGGCAAGCGTAGCGAACCCTTAAAAATTTATGCTCCGCCCGAACCGGCAAGCGAATTTGAACGCCTGCCCTATAAAAATGTCTACTCGGTTGAACCGTTCGGCCCGGATCAGGTTCTGCAAATCGGGCCTTTTACCATTGAAACCGGGTCCGTAGTCCACGCCGTCCCCGGAGTGGCCATGCGGATCAGCTCTACATCGGGAACTTTGGTTTATACAGGCGATACAGAGTACTTTTCCGGCCTGGAAGCATTTGCCCTTGGAGCGGACCTTTTCCTCTCTGAGGCTAACTACCAGGATCTGGATATAACAAACAACCTGGCCAACCATATCAGCGCTTCCCAGGCCGCAAAGGTTGCCAGCACAGCGGAGGCAAAAAGATTGCTGCTTACTCATCATCATCCCGATCGCGACCGGGAAGTTACCCGTGCTGAGGCAGAGAAATATTACCCCGCCGTGGAAATGGCCTCTGAAGGTGAAACTTACAGTATCACTTCCGGAATTTGATCTGCCGGTATCAGGTCGTTTGGTAAAACAAGTAAGTTGTAAAGTAAAAGGAGAAAACCGGCCCCGTAACAGGGCAGAATAAAAGGATTTTCAATAAACTGGACTTTAGAAAGGAATGAGCCGCTATGGCGAAAAACAAACAGTCGACCCAGCTGCTTCTGGGCCCCATTCCGGCCGCTCTGATAGCTTGCGGCGACGGAAAAGATCAAAATATCATTACCCTGGCCTGGGTGGGGGTGGTTAATTCATCACCGCCCATGGTTTCCATTGCAGTGCGGCCAAACCGCCACTCCTATAAAATGATTAAAAAAGCCGGGGAATTTACGGTTAATATCCCCAGTGAAGATCAGGTTGATATTGTCGATGGATGCGGTACTATCAGCGGCCGGGACCTGGAAAAATTCGTGTACTTCAATTTAACGGCGCAAAGGGGCACCTTATCTTATGCTCCCATGATCAAGGAGTGCCCCATCAGCATGGAATGTGAACTCAGGCATTCCCTGGAGCTGGAAAGCCACACCGTTTTCATCGGCCAGGTCATTGCTTCTTACGCGGAAGACGGTATCCTCGATGAAAAAGGGGCCATCGACTTTGAACGCTGCCGCATGATCGGGTTTTGTTCGGGCAGCTACCTGAAAACGTCTCCTCTGAACCTTAAGCTCGGCTATACCCTGAAAAAATAAGGCCGGATCAGGACAGAGAGTGCCTTCTGGCCTTTTTGCTGTCGGGGCATTAATGCTTTAAAAGTAAAACCCTGGTGAACAGAAAGCACTCCGCTTAAGGCCGGTCATATAGTTGTCAAGTTCTGCATTATATTGATATAATTACTGTGGATATCACGCTTGCCTGATCAGATGAAATTAGATACCGGGGAGAACTATAACATTGACTGATTACAAATCCCTGTTAAGGGAACTACCGGCGGTTGACCGCCTGCTCCGCGAAACACCGCTGGAAGATAAAATGCGCCACCTGCCGCGGCGCCTGGTTTTGGAAGCGGCCCAGGAAACTATCGCTTCATACCGCCGAAGGATCAGCGATTACTCCAGTCTGGACAATTCGCCGGAATCGCCTGTCCAAATTGACCTTTCTCCTTCGGCCCTGGCTGAAGAGGCGGCCCTGCTGGCCGAAAAAAGGGCCGGCTCAAATTTTAGATCTCTGATCAATGCCACCGGAATCATTATCCATACCAACCTGGGACGGGTTCCCCTGGCCCCTTCAGCGATAGAAGCGGTAACTGCCGCCGCCAGGGACTACAATAACCTTGAATTTTCCCTGGATACAGGAGAAAGGGGTTCCCGCCAGGAGCACCTGGAAAAACTGCTCTGCGACCTGAGCGGTGCCGAAGCGGCGGCGGTGGTTAACAACAATGCCGCGGCAGTGTTCCTGGCTCTGAACACCATTGCCGCCGGCCGGGAAGTTGTTGTTTCCAGGGGGCAGCTGGTTGAAATCGGGGGCTCTTTCCGCATCCCCGAGATCATGGCCGCCAGCGGAGCCCGCCTGGTCGAGGTCGGCACCACCAACAAAACTTACCTGCGCGATTATGAAGCGGTAGTCAACGAGAACACGGCCGCTTTTTTAAAGGTTCACACCAGTAACTACCATATGATCGGTTTTACAGCCGCGGTGAAAACAAAAGACCTGGTTTCCCTGGCTGCCAGGTGCCACCTTCCCCTGATTGAAGACCTGGGCAGCGGTGTTTTCCGGGATCTTACCGCCTACAATCTGCCTCCTGAACCGCGGATCCAGGACAGCATAGCCGCCGGGGCCGACCTGGTTACTTTTAGCGGCGATAAGATGCTTGGGGGGCCCCAGGCCGGGATTATCGTCGGGCGCAGTGACCTGGTTGCCATGATCCGAAAGAACCAGCTGGCCCGGACCCTGCGCATTGACAAGTTTACGGTTGCCGCCCTGGAAGCGACGCTGCGCCTTTATTTAGACTGGGAAAGAGCGGAGCAGGAAATTCCGGTCTGGACTATGATTGCCGCTCCCCCTGCAGAAATGCGCCGGCGGGCTGAAGGTTTGGCTGAACAGCTGTCCGGCTTGCTTGCAGGCGGCGACCTGGAAGTAATCGAAGGGTTTTCCAGGGTCGGGGGAGGCGCCCTGCCCACAGCAGAGCTGCCCACTTTCTTGTTAGCCCTCAGGCCCCCGGAAGGAAAATCCCCTACCGACCTGGTGGCAAAATTGAGACAGGGAAGCCCGCCGGTTGTTTTACGCCTCCAGCAGGACCGGCTTCTTTTTGATCCCCGCACCATAAAAGAGGAAGAGGAAGAAGCTTTAGTTGGGGCCATTGACCGGGCCTGCCGGTAATAACAGCTAACATAAATATTTTGGATACGGATCTGGAACTTAATTACACCACCTGATATTTAACTAATATTGAACTATATAACAGGAGCGTTGGCATATTGGAACAGCTGATCATCGGCACAGCCGGGCATGTTGACCACGGCAAAACAGTCCTCATTTCCGCCCTGACCGGGGTTGATACTGACCGCCTGCAGGAAGAAAAACAGCGCGGCATTTCCATCGATCTCGGTTTTGCGCCCTTTAAACTACCCAGCGGCAGGATGGCCGGTGTGGTCGATGTTCCCGGCCACGAAAAATTTATCCATAACATGCTGGCCGGGGCTGCAGGACTGGACCTGGTCATGCTCGTTGTCGATGCCTCCGAGGGGGTAATGCCCCAGACCAGGGAGCACCTGGACATTCTCCAGCTGCTGGGGATCCGCAACGGGATCGTGGTCATTACCAAGATTGACCTGGTTGAAGAGGAGTGGCGGGAGCTGGTGGAAGAGGAGATCAGGGCTGAGCTGAAAGGATCTTTCCTGGAAGCAGCGCCTATCCATTCGGTTTCGGCGATCAGCGGGCAGGGGATCGAAGCATTAAAAAAAATGATCGATCTGATGACCGAAAACCTGGAACCGCGCAGTTCAAGCGGCCCCCTGCGCCTGCCGGTGGATCGGTCCTTTGTAATCGCCGGCTTCGGGACCGTGGTTACCGGAACCCTGGTCCAGGGATCGGTTCGGGTTGGCCAGAAGATAGCAGTGGTTCCACCGGGCCTGGAAGCCAGGGTGCGCAATATCCAGGTTCACGACCGGGATGTAGAAGAAGCCCGGGCCGGCAGCAGGGTGGCCCTTAACCTTTCCGGGGTGGAAAAAGACGAGATCATGCGGGGCAGCGTGGTCAGCAACCCCGGTTATTACAGCCAGACCTCCCTGCTTGATGCCTGGGTGGAGCTTTTGCCCGGATCTCCACGCCGTTTAAAAAACCTTGATCCGGTTCACTTTTTCCTGGGCACGGTCCGCACCGTGGCCCGTCTGCTGCTGCTTGATCGCGACGAACTGAAACCCGCAGAAAGCGCCCCGGTGCAGTGCCGCCTGGAAAAACCGCTGGTAGCCGAGCGCGCAGATCCCTTTGTGATCCGTTCTTATTCTCCGATGACCACTATTGGCGGAGGGATGGTTTTAGATCCCTACCCGGAAAAACACCGCCGCTTCCGCCGGAAAATTATCGACCATCTGCGAGAGTTGAAGCAGGCCCCGGCAGAAGGCGGAGACGCTGCTTTTGTGCGCAGTAAGCTTGAAGAATTGATGGCCGCCGATACGGCCCGGTTGATGAAAGAAACCCGCCTGGATCAAGACAAGATCAGGGCCATCTTAGCTGATTTTTCCGCCCGGGGGCAGGTCGAACAAATTGGCAGCTCTTACATGCCGGCCGCTACCCTGCAGGATTTTGAAAATAAGCTGCTGAACGAGCTGGAAAATTATCACCGGCAATATCCTTTGTCACCGGGTATCTCCAGAGCCCGCCTTCGCGGCTACCTGCCCCGCGCTTTCGGTCAGCGCGAGTACGATGCCCTGCTGGATCGCCTCCAGGAAAAGAAAAAAGTCACCGTCAAAAGCGACCTGGTTGCCCGCTATGGTTTTAAAGCCGAACCGAAGGGTGCGGAAAAGAAAGTTCTCGACGCTCTAAACGAGCAGTACCGCTCAGGAATGCTTCAGCCCCCTGCGGCCAAAGCAGCCCTGGAAAAGGCCGGGGCGGATCCGGGCCGCCGGGACGAGTTTTTTAACTATTTGCAGGGCAGTGGAAGCCTGGTTAAGGTCAGCGAAGACCTTTATTTTCACCGGGATGCTTACCGCAAAGCAATCGAATTGCTGCGCAATCATTTTGCCGAACACAAAACCCTGACCCTGGCCCAGTTTCGGGACCTGGCGGGAACATCCCGCAAGTACGCCCAGGTCCTGCTGGAACATTTTGACCAGCAGAAGCTGACCAAGCGGGTCGAAGACCACCGCGTGGCCCTAAAACTGGACCGGATTTAGATGTTGAAAAGAGCAAGGCAGCAGAGTGAAAGTTAGAGGAAAGGGAGTGAAGCGATGGACAGCCGGGAAATTAAACTGACCGCCATGACCCAGAGCGCAGGGTGAGCGGCAAAAATAGGTCCTAAAGACCTGGCGCAGGTTCTGCGCCAACTGCCAGTTTTCGATGATCCGAACTACTTAAACCGGGATCAAAGTTTTGCCGATGCCGGCATATACCGCATTTCGGAGCATCAGGCCCTGGTCCAGTCGGTGGATTTCTTTACACCCATCGTTGATGATCCGTATACTTTTGGCCAGATCGCGGCGGCAAACTCCCTGAGCGATCTTTACGCCATGGGCGCAAAACCGCTAACGGCTTTGAATATCATCTGCTTCCCGGCATCCTGTCACCCGCTTGAAATCATGACCTCAATTTTAAGGGGCGGTTACGACAAGGTGATCGAGGCTGAAGCCGTGGTGATCGGGGGTCACAGTATCGAAGATCCCGAGCCCAAGTATGGGCTGGCCGTCACCGGACTGATCGATCCGCGCCATCTGGTTACCGGCAGCGGCGCTTCTCCCGGGGATATCCTGATCCTGACCAAACCGGTAGGGACGGGCATTATTGCCACCGCCGTCAAGGGGGAAATGATTGGTTTCGAGGAAGCCTCTCCGGCGATCCGGGGCATGGCCGGTTTGAATGACGTTGCCTCCCGGGCCATGCTCGAAACAGGGGTATCCGCCGCCACCGATATAACCGGCTTCAGTTTCCTGGGCCACCTGTACGAGATGCTCGTTACCAGCGGTGTGGGAGCGGAAATAGACCACCGAAAAGTCCCCCTGTACCCGGGCGTTAAAGAGATGGCGGCCATGGGGATGATCCCGGGAGGCGCTTACCGCAACCTGGAATATATTCAGCCCCATCTTACCTGGGCCGGCAAGGAAGAAGAAAAAGACGATGCCCTAATTATCCTGGCCGATCCCCAGACCTCGGGCGGGCTCCTGGTTGCCCTCCCCGGGGCCAAAGCTCAGGCTTACCTGGACCGTTTGAAGGCCGCAGGCCGAGAAGGACATACCGTCGGCAGCATTACGGCTGAAGAGGCAGGCACGATCAGGGTTTTTTAAACCATCCAGGCGCTCAATATTTGCAGGTGTAAAATATTAAGGAATTTAAAAAACCCAGGCAGGAAAAAAAGCGGGAGATGTCGAATTCTAAGAGTATAACAAGGTTTTATAAGAATTGTCTGTCTATATATTGTTTATTTTTAAACATCGTATTAAAATACCAAGAATTGTAAGGCAGGAGGTGGGAAGCAGCAACCGTCATAGGCTTTTGTTAACAAAGCCGGCCGCTGTCCTCTGCGGCAACTGCCGGAAATAATGCTGTAAAATAATTTATCTATGATGCGGGGTATGATAATGAGTACTGAAAGCCTGACTTTCACCGAAAAATATGATCTGCTGGGCTGTATCCAGTGCGGACGCTGTACGGGCGGCTGCCCGGTAACAGTGCGGGCTGATCTGAACGTGCGCCAGTTCGTTAATGATGCCTACGACGAGGAAAAACTGGATGAATTGGCCAGGCTGGCGGAAATCTGGGATTGCACGGCCTGTCATACCTGTGCGGTACGCTGCCCCAAGGGTTTGAAACCCCTGGAGGTGCTGATCGGTTTACGCTCCCTGATTGTAGAAAGCGGTAAAGTTGAGCCCAGGGTTCGCGACGCTCTCCAAAGCGTGCTCCTGGAAGGAAACCCCTGGGAGAAGTCCCGGGCCATGCGCCAGGACTGGATGGAAGGGCTCGATGTTAGAATCGCCGAACCGGGCGAATACGTGGAGAACCTCTTTTTTGTCTGCTGTACCAACGCCTACGATCCCCGGGTGCAGGTAACAGCCAAAAACATGGTTAAAATTTTAAATAAAACCGGCGTTGATTATGCCTTCCTGCCGGAGGATGAAAGCTGCTGCGGCAGTGAAGTTTTTACCCTCGGGGAAGAAGGCCTCTTTGAAATGCTCGTGGAAGATAATACCGAATTTCTAAATGAATTCAGCGCCGGCCGGATCGTTACCCTTTCACCGCATTGTTTCACCACCTATAAAACCCATTTCCCCGACCTGAAGCATCCGGTTATTCATTATACCCAGCTGATGGATGAGCTGATCCAGGACGGCAAACTGGCCTGGAAAGGGGAATTGCCGAAAAAGATCGTCTACCATGATCCGTGCTACCTGGGCAAGCAGGGCGGTATCTTCGACGAGCCGCGCCGTATTTTGAAGAGTATTCCGGGCGTGGAACTGCTTGAGTTTAACCGGAGCCGCGAACGCAGCCTCTGCTGTGAGGGAGGCGGAGGCAAAATGTGGGTGGAATCGGAATCAAGAAAAGAGCGGCTGGCGGATACCAGGATCAAGGATGCCAAAGCAATGGGGGCCGATCTAGTGGTCGCAGCCTGCCCCTTTTGCATCCTGACCCTGGAAGATGCCATGAAAGGCTTGGGTTACGAAGAAGAGATGCGTGTAGCTGAAATAATGGAGCTGCTGGGAGAATTTGTTGAAGTCTGATAGGCCTTAATATCGCAGGAGGTGGAAAAAACTATGAAATCGATTGTTTGTATCAAGTATGTGCCCGATACTTCCGAAGCCGAAGTTAAAGTCAATCCGGACGGCAAAACAGTTGATGACAGCAGGTTTTCATTTGACATCAACGATGCCGACAATTATGCTGTTGAAGAATCGGTCTTAATTAAGGAAGATAAGGGCGGCGAAGTCGATGTCCTTTCGATCGGGCCAAAGCAGTCCGAAGTAATGATCCGTATGGCCATGGCCAAAGGATGCGACAGGGCTGTCCGGGTCGAAGATGACCGCATTGCCGATCACGATCCCCTGATGGTAGCCAAGGTTCTGGCCGGAGCGATCAAGGACAAGGAATTTGACCTGATCTTAACCGGCTGCTGGGCTGATGATTACGGCCACATGTCAACCGGAGTGGCGCTGGCTGAATACTTAGGGGTTAATCATGCTTCCATGGTAAAAAAAGTGGAAGTCCTGGATGGCAAAGTCAGGGCCCACCGCGAGCTTGAAGGTGGGCTGATGGAGGTAGTGGAATTGGAACTGCCGGCTGTGTTAACCATCCAGACCGGGATCAACGAGCCTCGCTACGCGCCGATCCGCGGTATCCGGCAGGCTCAGAAAAAAGAATTGAACGTGGTCAGCCTGGACGACCTGGGAATCGATCCGGCTGAAGTAGGCAGCGAAGCTTCTCAGGTAGTTTTGGAGAACCTTTATATTCCCGAAGTTGAATCGGCTGCTGAATTCATCGAGGGCGAACCTGATGAAAAAGCCGATAAACTGGCGTCCATTCTGGTTAAAGGAGGCTTAGTATAATGGGTGATGTTTTAGTGCTGGCTGAACACCGGCAGGGAGTTTTAAGAGACATATCTTTTGAAATGATGGCTATCGCCCCCAAAATTGCTGAAGGAATGGGCGGCGAAGTAAAGGTGCTTTTATTGGGCAGCGGTATGGACGAAATGGCCAAAAAAATGAGCGAGTACGGGTTTAAAGTCCTGGTAGCCGATGACCCCGTTTTCGAAGATTTTAACGCTGAAAAATACCAGAAGGCCCTATCCGCCCTGATTGATGAGCTGAAACCGGCCCTGCTGATGACCGGGCAGACTGCCCAGGGGGTCGATTTTATGCCGGCCCTGGCTGTGGAGAAGAAGCTGCCCCTGATCGCAGAGGCTGTAGACCTGCATTATGAAGACGGGGCCCTGAAAGCGACTCGCAATATATATTCGGGTAAAGTTAATGCCACCGTAGCCTTTAAACCGGCTGATACCTGCCTGGTTACGATCCGGGAAGGCGCGGTTGAAGCGCCTGAACCGGCCGCCGCCGGAGAGGTTGAAAAAATAGAGTCTCCCTTTAAGGAAGATGTACCCTACCGCAAATTCGTAGAATACATTGAAGCCGAGGTTGGAGATGTCGACATTACCCAGTCCGAAATTCTGGTTTCTGTTGGCCGCGGCCTTAAGGAAGACAAGAACCTGCCCGCGATCGAGGATTTGGCCAAGGCAATCAAGGCCGATATCTCCGGTTCCAGGGCAGCTACGGATGCCGGCTGGATCCCCCATGATCGCCAGGTTGGCACTTCCGGAAAAACCGTTAAGCCGAAACTTTATATTGCCCTCGGAATATCCGGCGCTTTCCAGCACCTGGCCGGAATGAAAGGGGCCAAGACTATTGTGGCTGTTAACAAAGACCCCGAGGCTCCCATCTTTGCCGTGGCCGATTACGCCATAGTGGATGACATGTTCAAGGTCGTGCCCGCGTTAACTGAAAAACTGAAAGAGCTCAAAGGTTAGTGTTTATAAGGGCTAATTTTTGCGGGAGGATGAAAACCAGATGATTGAAAAACCGAAAATAGGTGTCTATATTTGCCACTGCGGTATTAATATCTCCTCGACGGTCGATGTAGAGACAGTTGAAGAATATGCGCTTAAACTGCCTAACGTGGAAGTAGCGCGCACCTATTCCTACATGTGTTCTGATCCCGGGCAGGCCCTGATCAAGGAAGATATAAAGGAGCATGATCTGAACAGGATTATTGTTGCATCCTGTTCACCGCGCATGCATGAACCGACTTTCAGGAAAGCGATCCAGGAAGCGGGCCTGAACCCTTATTTCCTTGAAATGGCCAATATCCGGGAGCAGTGTTCCTGGGTGCACCAGGATATGGAAGAAGCCACAGCCAAGGCCAAGAAGCTCATAACAGCTTCGGTGGCCAAGGTCAGGCTGCTTGAAGCGCTTGAATCAACGGAAGTTGATGCGGAACCGGCCGCCCTGGTAATCGGGGCCGGTATTGCCGGGATCCAGGCTGCCCTTGATATTGCCGATGCCGGCTTTAAAACTTATCTAGTCGAGAAAACACCTTCCGTGGGCGGGCGTATGGCCCAGCTGGATAAAACTTTCCCCACCCTCGACTGTTCGGCTTGTATTCTGACCCCTAAGATGGTCGACTGTGCCAGCCACCCCAATATCGAGCTGCTCAGCTACTCCGAGGTGGAAGAAATTAACGGTTATATCGGCAACTTCGATGTCAAGGTTCGCAAAAAGGCGCGCTATGTCGATTTTGACAAGTGTACCGGCTGCGGAGACTGCGCCACGGAATGCCGGGTAGCCGACCGTTTTCCCAGTGAGTTTGACGAGGGGATGGGCAAGCGTTCAGCGATATACCTGCCCTTCCCCCAGGCCGTCCCCGCCAAGTATACCATTGATCCCGAGCACTGCCTCTACCTGAAGCGGGGCAAGTGCGGTAAAGGGCCAAAATGCCAGGAGGTTTGCGGAGCCGGAGCGATCAACTTTGAACAGGAAGATGAATTCGTCGAATTCAAGGTGGGGGCTATTATCGTGGCCACCGGGTTTGATCCCTTCGATCCTTCGCGCAAGCCGGAGTACGGTTACGACGATTACCCCAATGTCATTACCGGCATGGAAATGGAACGGCTTGTATCCGCCTCCGGGCCCACCGGCGGCAAGGTCCTGATCAACAACGGGGAAGAGGAAATTGAACCAAAGGAAGTTGCTTTTATAAAATGCGTCGGCTCGCGCGATGAGAGCGTGGGTAATGAATATTGTTCCCGGGTTTGCTGTATGTATACAGCCAAGCAGGCCCACTTAATCAGGGAAAAGCTGCCTGATGCCAAGATCAGGATCTATTACATGGATGTAAGGGCTTTCGGTAAAGGGTACGAGGAATTCTACGATCGGGTCCGCCGGGAGAATGTCCGCTATATCAGGGGCAACCCGTCCGAGATCTTTAAGCGCGGTAATAAGCTGGTGGTAAAAGTGGAAGACACCCTTAACTCCAGGCCGCTTGAAGACGAAGTCGACATGGTGGTCCTGGGAGTGGGGCTTGAACCGCGGGCGGAAATGCGCCAGGTTATGGATCTGCTCAGGCTGTCCCAGTCGGGAGACCGTTTCTTCCTGGAAGCCCATCCCAAGCTGCGCCCGGTCGATACCGCTACCGATGGCGTTTACCTGGCCGGATGCTGCCAGGGGCCCAAAGATATCCCTGATACGGTCGCCCAGGCTAAGGGGGCCGCTTCGTCGGCCATGATCCCGCTGGCCAGGGGTAAAGTCACTATCGATGCCCAGGTAGCCGAGGTTAATGAAGCCACCTGCCGGGGCTGCGGATTCTGTGTTGAAATCTGCCCCTATTCGGCCATCGAGATGGTAACTGTTAACCGCTTTGGCCACGAGATTGAAGTGGCCAGAGTCAACGAAGCCCTGTGCAAGGGCTGCGGTTCCTGTTCGGCGGCCTGCCTCTCTGATTCAATACAGCCGAAATCTTTCCGCGATCGCCAGATATTACCGCAGATAGCAGCATTGGGGGTCATGAAATGAGTGCCAACTACGAACCTAACATTGTAGCTTTTCTCTGTAACTGGTGTTCTTATGCCGGTGCGGACCTGGCGGGAACCAGCAGGGTGCAGTATCCTTCCAATGTCCAGATCATCAGGGTCATGTGCACCGGCCGGGTAAATCCCCTTTATGTGGTCAATGCCCTTCAGCAGGGCGCCGACGGGGTTTTAGTATCCGGCTGCCATCCCGGTGACTGCCACTACATGGAAGGCAACTATTTTGCCCGGCGCCGCCTGGGCATGTTGAAAGACCTGCTGGAATTTGTAGGGGTTGATTCGCGGCGGTTTCACATGAGCTGGGTATCTGCCTCTGAAGGTCACAAGTGGAAAGAAGTAGTGGAAAAAACCGTCGAAGATGCGCGTGAAGCCGGTCCGTTTGAAGGTTTCAGGCGCCGGCAGATCGACTGGTAGGAGGGGTTTTAAAACAATGGATTTAGACAAATTACGCGAAACCGCAGCCGAAGTGGCGGCCCGTGAAGATGTAAAATACCTGATTGGCTGGAAAAAAGGCAGTTACGGTTACCGGGTGGCGCCGGGCTTTGTGGAAGAAGCTGAAGGCGCTGCAGGGTTAATTTTTTCGCCCCTCTGCACCGCCAACCTGGCCACTTACCTGACCCTGGTCGAAAAACTGCCTCTGCCGCGCGGCCAGGAACCAGACAAACGCAAGGTAGCCCTGATGGTCAAGGGCTGTGATAGCCGGGCTGTAGCCCAGCTGCTGGTTGAAAAAGGAATCCACCGCGACGAGGTGGTTGTAATAGGTTGCCCCTGCCCGGGGATGGTTGACCCGGATTTGCTGGGGGAAAAATATCCTGAAACTGAAGAACCGGCAGAAGTCAAGTGGAGCGATGACGGATTTATTATCGTCCGGGACGGCGAAGAAACAGCAGTCCCCAGGGATGAATTGCTGGCTGAAAAATGCCGGCTGTGCCGTTATCCCAATCCGGTTATCAGTGATATCATGCTGGGAGACCCGGTTGATACCTGGGATCCGGCAGAAGACGAAGGTGTGTCCGAAGTTGAAGATAAAGACGTGGACGGGCGCTGGGCCTACTGGCAGGAGCAATTTTCGAACTGCATCCGCTGCTACAGTTGCCGCAATGTCTGTCCCTTATGCTACTGCCAGGACTGTATACTCGATCGCCTGAACCCGACCTGGGTTAACCGCTCGGTCAACTTTTCCGAGAATACAGCTTTCAATATTGCCCGGGCTTTTCACCTGGCCGGACGCTGTATAGAGTGCGGTGAGTGCGAGCGGGTTTGCCCGGCAAATATTCCC